>Ga0065711_1026534_pt1 | contig 66789 bp, 33 predicted proteins | sample Hoacrofraction12_FD_59098 | JGI IMG/M metagenome (GOLD analysis project Ga0065711, IMG submission 59098) | Hoatzin crop microbial communities from Cojedes, Venezuela - Epithelial fraction 12 v2 (version 2) | ecosystem: Host-associated > Birds > Digestive system > Esophagus > Crop | place...
CCCCCCCCAGTGTAAACAAATCGTGTAAAACAATGGGGAACAAAGTTCACCCAAATTCAAAAGGAGTTTTATTCCGACATCAATAGGGAGATTTCCTCCCCTTCTTCTGGGAATGTTGTCAGAAGACAGTAGAAAAGCTCTATTTTGACTGAAGCAAGAGTAACACCCAGTTCTATGGAGTGACAAGTACTACTACACAACAAATGCCCTTATCTTGCAGGGCACATGCATACTCGATTTTGTGCACGTACAAAATCCTGTTGTAATTTGTGAAACTCCTGTAACACTGTTGCCATATATGGCACTTCCATACCGTAATCAAAGTACAGTCAAACTGGTCTATCATTGTTTCTGGAGAAAATGGAATTTTTACCAGCAATAATAACATTTATTATTTGATGCTTGACAGCTGTCACCATTGAGATACTCCTTCTTTACAACTGACAATTACTTTCCATTACATCAGCAGTAGCTGCTCATCCTGTTCAGAAGTTTAAAAGCTGTCATACTTGACATTTCCTATCTTGGACAAAAAATTGTGACACAATACCCCTAAGTCACCCACTGTTGCCTTAGTAGACAGTGTATAACAAATCTGCTCCTGTCATCATGTCCTTAAAGATCTTTGCAGTGAAATGACTTTTGTCAGGCTACTATGGGCGTGTAGAAGACCTAGGTAAGCAACAACAACAAAAAGAGATGCTCACATCAACCTCAAAACTACCTGCAATTTTGATATGAGTCAATGGACTTTTACAAGACTAAATTATCCTAGCAGCTCTGCAGAAAAGACGACCAAAAGAGCAGCCGTTCTTCATTGGATCACAAGCTTGTCAGTCCCAGATTCTTGTCTCTAAAGTGACTGGCAGTGGACACTAGAGAAAAACTACCAGAAAAAAACAGGCTAGATTTTGTTAGCTCCCAGCAGCAATCAGCAGTTTAAAGAATTCTTGCCCAGAAGGTGCTTTTGAACCTCCTTTCTACACACCCGATCTCTCAGTACCTGCTTAACCCTTTTTTTAGGCCATTTATATTTTTGGTTTCTGTTACATTCTGTAGTGGTGAGTTCCAAATTTTAATGTGGGAAAATAGATATTTTTGCTTGCTTCAGCTCTGCTCCCAAATAACTGAACTGAGTGTGCTCTCCTACTGACGTTAGTACCAAAATTATAAGAAGTAACAAATTTTATATTAGGATGATCCAAGTCAGAATAACTTAAAAACTGGCAGTAGTCCATTACACCAGGTAGAAGTAGAGACCATTATGCAACCAGGACATGACATCTACAGAATTCCAGCTCCCCCTGGCAAAACTGATTTACTCAGACTCTTAAACAAAAGCCCTTTGAAAACTTCCTCAGGGGGTGTTTAATGACAACCCCCCCCCCCCTAGCTTCCCTGTACTAGATGCTTATTGAATACTTGGTCCTCTGGGATACAATTCATTTCAGACCCTTTCCTCTCCTTCCAGATTCTGACAACGACAATGACACACAGACTGCACTTGAGCTTCAGTTTGCACTAGAGAAACCATTATGAATGTGTTTTGCTACTGGAGAAAAAAAATAATCCAAATACAGCAAGAACTCAGCTTGACACCACCAACTAGCCTCTATGGTACAGGGGAATGAGGTCTAAGTGACCTGGCAAACACCTGCAGAGAACAAGCTCAGAGGCAATTCTGTCCCACCTGATGCCCTGGTAAGCTGAAGGACTACTGTCGCGTGGCTCAGACAGCGTGGTCTCCCTGGATCTGCACAAAGGATAGATGCATGCGTGTCTGTAGAAGTGTTTGGAATGTGGCTGCTCTAGTACCTGAGAAGAGATCACGTCCCAGGGCCCAGGTTAAGCAGGGCACTGGGCAGCTATGGCGCATTATTGTTTCTCACTTATAGAGATGGATTGGCAGCTCATGTCCTTCTCCCACCTGGTATGCCTCATCCTGCAGCTTCTGCTTCAGGTACTCCTCCATTTTCAGTTCATTCTCCAGCTGGCGGACAGAGTCATTCTCATAATTTTCATCATCTGCTCTGACATAGGGGTCTCCATCTTCTGTAACCCTAAAGACAATTATTAATAAATAGTCTCCTGCGAAGAATGACATTCAGAGTCAGTACAACTTCCCTTTATTGTAAGCTATGAGGAAAGTGGGATACTTTTAGTCCAACCACATGCTCCATTGGTTAGTATTTTCCTGGCAGTGAAAAACACTGCTACTATTTCTCTGCTCCACTGGTCTGGTATTGATGAAGTAGACCAAAGAGCATGTTCTGCTGAAGGCATTTTGGGAGTACAGCCCTAAGGAGATGAGTAACAAAAGTTCTCAATAACTTGATACAAAGAGATTGAACTAGAAATAACTGGAGAGATGCCTACTGTCATTGACAGGAAGAATCAGGTTGTAAAAATAAATCAGTTTGTTGATCAATCGAGACGGTCAATAAAAACCATTCTGTCTTTTCCATTTAAAAACTTCTCTTCTTCTAGTGGGCTCCAGCAGGCTCCTCAGTCTGGATAAGCAGGGAATAGGACTGCAGGGCGTAGCAGGGAGCACAGCTGTCCCACAGCCTCATGCTGCCTGAGCGTACCAGACTGGATGCGAGACAGCACACTCCGGAGGGCATCCCAAGTTCTGACCTTTATTGTTTACAGAGCTCACTGCTATCCAGCCATGAAGCTGTCCTCACTTGGACTTAGGCGTTTGTTTTGGTAATCAAATAGTTGACAGGGAGAGAAAATATTACACGCTACGTATTGTTTTCAACAGAAGAAGAATGAGATTAAGAAGGTGAATGGAGCAGGTACCCACATGTCACTGCGGACGGAGCCAGTGGCAGCAGCACTGTGGATGTACCCTGGCTTCCGGGCATGGATCTGTGCGAGGAAAGCCTTCTCAGATGTTGGGGATGGAACAAGGTCATCAAAATGAGTCCGTCCAAATTCAGAATCCACATTGCTTTCTGTCTCGCTGCCCACTTCTGTGAAGCAGAAAGTGACACATGGTTCCACTGAACTTTCACAAGAGTAAGTATACTTGCCTATTTCTCCAAGCCTTTCTCTGCCTTTCCAATTCTGAATGCCATCTCCTGATAGCAAATAACAGTGTATTATTCTACATGCATCTGCAGAGCTAACAGTTTTCTTCTTGTGGTCAGACAGAATAGTGAAGCTTTTGCTTATTTGGGTGATCAGGTGGATATTTTTATGAGAATACTACAGACTGCGTTTTACAACGTCCTATATGTTCTGTACAGAATGAAACTTCTAAAGAGCGAGATCCCAATCCACATGGAATCACAAATAAACTTCTCAAAGTTTTCACACTATCTAGCTGCACCTCTACTTCCATGGCTTTCAGAACTGCTGTATTCCCAAAGCTGCTTTTTTGTTGGTTTGTATTTTCCTGCCTCCCATTGTTTCGAATATATGTGGTGGCTATCCACCCTTCTTAGCCTGACTCACCAGAATTTAGTTCTTTTACCAAAGAAGACATGGTGTTGGTGATTGAATCTGCTGCCACCAGCAAATCATTTCTTAAGTTTCGTCTTGCACCTGAAGTAAGAGACAGACAAAACACAGTGTTAATATTCTTCAAAAGACATATGTTTTCCCGTTGAAAGCAGTTTTAGCCCTGCTGAAAGCTGCCATTGTGATAATTCAGGGTATCAAAGGCCTTACGAGAGACACGTGCAGAAGTGTTCTCTGCAGAATGGCCTCATTTACTCATGCTGTATGCAAGAGCAGAAGCCTACCCTCATGCTTCATTAAATCACAATGCCAGATATGTGGAGATTATTCATTGTTATCAAGCTTGCATTTGTGTGGTGACACCAGCAGACCAGGCCTGGAAGATTAAATCCAGCGTGAAAATGTCTGTGGGGGAGGAGGGAAGAAATGAAGTGTTTTCTCTAAGTTCCCACAGCTCTGTTTAATGACACCATTATTGCCAGGTATTTGCCAGATAATTACGGCAAATGTTGATGAAACATACTTGACCTCATCAAGACTGATCCAGATTTCTCTTCTCTGCACCCTCTCAGCCTCTCCTGTAGCTCAAGGACTTTCTTGTATATTCCATAATTTACTTTCTTTCTCTCTTTTTTTTTGTTTAATAAAGGAAGCACTATTGCCTCTCTAAACAGCCCCAGGCTGCTTTTAAACTCTTTTTAATAATGGATCTCGAAGTGCTTCCCTGCTGAACCTGGCAATATTCCCTTAACCATCAATCATGAAAGATTCTTGTGAGCTGCATGAAATACTCCTTCCCTAGGAGGAGGCTGTGGGTAACGCGTGCTTAACTCCCCCCCCAAATCCCAAACATAGCTCCTGTTGTAGCTGACTAATCAATATATCCCACAGAAACTCTAATCTTCCAGACTGGATTATTCCCAGGAACTGGCAGGATTTGACTGCTATAGGTTCTTTAAAACTGGCTGAACGTAAAGCAATACATTTTAAAAAATCCTCAAATCCAAAAGAGGTTTTTTTTTAAATATATCCATTAGCAAATGGTTACTGGAATATAAATAAAAGTAGTTACACTCCCTCCTACAGGCACACAAACACTCAGTCACTCTCCCTCTAAAGTCTCCCCAATTTTGTATCTCTGAACTATTGCAAACTCTATCAGAGGAAAAATGAACCACAAGAGAAGCAGTGCTTTAACCATGGCTTGTCTGCATTAGGTATATACAGGCAGATTGCTGTTGGTGCAGCGCAGAATGGAGCCAAAATCTCTCAGCCCACCCCCCCACTCACAAAGTCGTATGTCAAGACGTGACAGAACGGCTGGCTTCAAGTTCTTTGGGTTTGAATTTCCCATCTAGAGAATATGGTAAATTATGACATAAAGCTAGATATTTATCAAATACATCAGTTATTAAATGTGATTGCTTACCTTTTTATATTGCTTTTTCTCTTGAACAGAACACATTTATTTACTTAAAAAGCATTTGCCTGAGGCACCCTTAGTATTATTTATGGATATTTTATTGTAGCCACTACATTATTTCTTACTCTTAGTTCTGGAAGAAACTGTTTTATAACAGTATAGGGGTTAGCAGTCCATATTTTTGCATGTCTCCATTTTTTTCAGAGCAGAAAGAAAAATAATACATCTTGCCTGCTTCCTTTGCCACAGAAAATGAGGTATCCAGCAACCTGGTATGTTGGGACTAGGAATTGTGCCATTTCATGTTCAATACACGGATTGACTAACACTTCAGTAGAAAGTTCTTGACTATATTATAGACTCAACCTTGTCGTAAGACACACACTGTCACAATGCCCATGAAAATCAAGAGGAAGGGTGCACGAGAGGGAACTGGGCTCTCAGGAACAAATACGCTTCCACTGTAGCAGAGGAACTCCAGTTACATTTGATTTGTACTAGTGAAACAGGACAAACATTCATTCAAGTAAAAGAATCGCAGTGATGTAAATATTTTAGGAGAGAGCAGATTAGAAAAAGGAGTATTTCTTCATTCAGATCAGACTATTTACTTAGTATTCAACATAATCGTTTAATCTGTGGCCTTAGAAATTCAAAACAGTTTAAAATTTACTGTTACTTCAGAAAAGAGTAGAAAGAGGAATGAGAAACATCATGAAGCCTACAGCAGTTTTCTGGAAATGCAAAGAAAGGGTTCACTCAGTCTTCCCAGCTTGATTCCTGTCTAGTCTAGCTGGACTCTTCTCAGTGGCCCAAAGCAAAAGGAGAAGGTACAACAGTCACAAGGTGCATCAAGGGATGTTCCAGTCAAAGACAAGGACAAAAAATTTACACAGTATGCATGGTCAAACACCGGAACAGAGGCTGTGGAAAAAGCATGCCGGGAGCCATGCACAACTGAACTGGCTAAGATCCTGAATCACAGCGTCACAGAATGGCTGGGGTTGGAAGCAACCTCTGGAGACCATCTAGTTCAACCCCCCTGCCAAAGCAGGTTCACATGATCTGATCTCACTTTTAAGCTGGCTTTCTTGGAGCAGCAAGACATGGTGACTTACAACAGCCGTTTCCTCCTGAACTAATTCTATGATTGTATCATCTACTCCTAGCAAAGTGTTTATTTAAAACCAAACACAGTGACAACGTTTTGCTGAAGTCCATAGCAATTCTTCTTCTTCTTCTGGTTAACAGAGTACTGATAACTGGTCTGACCATCCTGCATCAAAATTCCCGGATACCACGAGATCCATTAATCGGCATCATTGCCCAGTTTCTGCTTCGCCGCTCACTTTGAGAGCAGATTCTGATGACTAAGCTGATTTTCAATGGCAAAGCACGGTTGTTGCAGCTTTTTTTGTGTTTTGTTTCATTGCATGCAACTCAGAAGCCCAAGTTCATTTAGTTATCACCCACAAGAAATCACAATTCTTCAGTCTCCGAGTACCTCAAACAAGCTATCAATGAGACTTACTTTGTGCAAAGGCTTCCTGCACATCTCCTCCCACCCCGGTCAGAGAGTCCTGAGGTGCGTGGGTTGGGGTGGAGCAGGCAGAGGCAGACCTGATGGGCATTGGAATCGGTCGACTGATAGTGTGGCTGGGTGAGGAACGCGGGGAGCCTGCCCCTTGGGTCTGCAAAACAATATGAGGGGTTAAACAGGTCTTTGCAAGAGCCCTTGCCTGCTGTCCTTGTCACCTGTCCCTCAGCTCAAAGGCATCATGCTGTTTGTAGATCAGTTGGATAATGTTAATTTTGCTAAAAGAAATATACTGAAGTCAGTTGTTAGCGGACAGCAAGGCTTCTGTGTAGAAAAATTCTAAGTAGGAAAATATGAGTCAAGATCTGACTTCCTTTAAGCATGGGAAAATGTCAGGCAGCTAAATTAAAAAAAAAGTCCAAGTTAATAAGCACCAAAGTATAGACCTTGTCTCTGCCCTCTTCCCTCTCTCACCCCCTCGGTTCGCATGCATGTTTGATAAAACATAACCCGTTCAGGCTGTGAGAAGGGGAAAAGCGCTGGCATCGACGTGCCTTTCAGCCCGGGCAAGGGACTGAAACGGCCCCTTTATCAGCGCGCTGCTGTGCGAGCTGATCACAGCCCTGCCCTCCGCCTCCCTGCAGCAGAAGTTCACGGTACATGCAACCCCTCAGTCACATAAAGTCTGACACTCGCAATAAATAACGTAGCTTTCTGCTTTCTATTCAAAGCTAGAAAACTATTTTAAGCCACTATTAAATCATGCACTATTAAATTGTTCGCTCTACAGGATATACTCAGGCGCTCCCAAAACACTGTGGGGATAGGGCAATATAAATTCCTGCTACGGGTTCAGCTGCTGGAAGTGAAAATGTTTTAACACCAGTCATATAAAATGTCATGCTGTCAGCACCTCACAGTTAGTATCACTTAGCTGAAATTCAAGCAGACTTTACAAAATCGTCATTTTTACAATTGCAGCTGGGTGAGTGACACCAAGGGACATGGGGCACTTTTGCTCGACTGTTTCCAACCCGCCAGGAATGTGCATCCACGTAAGCAAAAACTAATGCTGGAGCCCACACCGAACTGCGCACAGCTTTTGACTGAAACCCTGCGTTTGGTAGATGCCAAGAATGGAGACGGCCTGAGCACTGTCAAAGGGGAACTGCAACGCAGGCGCCTGTGAAAAGTAACCTGAGGGCTGGCGTTTCCCTCACCCCGGCTTTATGCTGAGAATTCAGGTGGATTTGTTGACTCTTCCTATGGCACTTATTCTGACTCCTGTAGTGGCTGCCGCCGCAGGTCTGATACGGTTTGGCAAATATATTCTTTAAAAGATAAAAGCAGCCCATTGCAGGAGGAGTGCAGCATTGCCCTTGAGATTTTTATAAATTCCTGCCCTGGACCATAAATAATGTATCAGAATACTAAGCTATTTGTTCTTTTCTCCTATCATCCCTTTCTAAGAGACATTATCACCAGAGAGACATCAAGGGCAAATTAGGTTTATGAAGAATAAGTACATTACTGATGGGAGAACGGAGGATTTAATACTTCTAATTTCTTTAATCATCGGTTTTAGAACATTTAAATGATGGATGAAAGGGAAGACGAATATATAAAGGCCAGATGCTCTCCTGTTTCTGGAATCGCCTGTACCCACTCCAGCAGAAATGGAGATCTCTAGTCCTCCAGAGGAAGGATACAGAGTGACCTGGTGATGCTCCAAGGTCCTTGGAGGCTGCACCCCCTGCGCATCAGGCAGGGGATCTGGGATTTACTGCTATCTCCTTTCATGCCCCGAGAGGGCATGTTTCATCCTCTGTGAAACAAATTTGTGAAAGAAATTCTGGTTCCCAGCTCCCTCTTTTCCTTGCCCCTTTTCCTCAGCTCCCCTTTGCCCTTGATCTCGGTTCTGGGGAACACCAACAACAATGAGAACTTTCAGAGAAGATGAGACAAAAATGGAGAAAATTTGCTTCCTATCGGCAAGTCACATTCAAGGAATGGACTCCAGAATAGGCATTTTATTTACTAAAAATAGTAGATGCCTGCCAGTACTTCTTTGCTGGAATTTTCCCACAAGAGAAATGTAAAAGTTGCTGCACACCAGTGCTTACCCTCATGTCGGCTTTGCAGCTATGCTTGAGATCTCGTGTTTATGACAAACAGTGCTTTCTTATCTGCAGCTTTCAGTGTTGGAACAAACTGTTTGGGAAGCACAGGGAGATGAAGCATTTGGAGTCCCCTGTCCAGTAATAAATTCCTCTATTTTTATATTATTTGGGCAGTATCAGCCAGAACTGATGAACAACAAGTTAAAACAGGAGGATATTAGCAAATGCCTGATTTCAGAGGTGAACACTTTATTTTACTCATCTAGATCCACCTCAGCCCAAGTCTGTGGGAATGGAGTGCTACTAGAATTGGATTCCTGCATAGTGCTTATCAGGAGAAACGTGGTTTTCACAGGCTAGAGCTAAGGGCCTTAACCCTGCTATGAGAACCCGTAGTGACTCCTTGGTATTCTCAGCAGAGAAATCGGGCATGGAATTGCTCCCAGGCCTCGGCAGCCCCACCAGCTGAGGACTAAGGCATGCTGAAAGTGGAGCTACCACAGCTGCCACGGAAATGCAGATGGCTTCAGCTTTTACGTTGTACTTGGTTGCAGCTATCAACGTTCTCGTGCCTTTTAGGAAAACTTCCATCTATTTTATTTAATTCATGATTCCTAGTCACCCTGCTATGGCTTTTAAGTTAACCCTTGCTAGAGAGGAAAAGATTTCCCACTATCAACTGTCATGCACGCTTAGGATAAAATGCTTGAAATGAAAACTGGCTTTACAGGAGCTTTAGCCCACTGCTCCCTCTGCCGGGACCGAACTGGGACGGCATATGAGGAAAGAGAGGAAAGCCTGGCTCCCAGCCTCAGCAAATGACACGGGTACGAGGAACTCATTATCCTCTCGCAAGGAAGGGCAGGAGAGAAACAGAAAGCTCATAAGCATTAGATGAATCGCCAGGCTGCTCATTCCAACTGAATTCCTCCAGAAAATAATTTAATCATGCTTCTCTCAACAGATCACGAAATGGCATAGTTTAATGGGGATCATTTAATGGAAATTCTGAGAGTAATTCCTTAGCGTCACCACCTGGTATTCAGCAAGGCTATTACCCTCGGAAGAAAAAAATCATATCTCATAATATCCTGAAAATGTGCTTTCACTTACACTGTCCAGTGAACATTTCATGCGGAAGGGAAACTCCTGTCACATTAGAAACTTCTCTTTCGTGAATGGAAGATCTTTTAGTACTGTTATGCAGAATCAAAAAGTGGGCCCTTATACGGAGGCAATGTCTGGTCAGATATTTTTTTTTAGTGCAACATCTTGAAGCTCTACAAAAATTAGCCAAAATGTCAGTTATATGCAGGTAAGCATTACCTACAAACTCCGCATGCTCTACCACAGACAGAACACATCAGACTTGTGACTGTACTTCTGCTGGTGAAAGCAAGGGGAGGAGTATTTTGTTAAAAATCAAACATTTTTATTGGACTCATAAATCAGACTGCTGTCTGAAACGTGCTTTTTTTTAGCCTAGTATCTTTCCAAAATCCATTTCAATACTAGAAAGCTCCAAAACAATTAAATCTTCTAAAATTTACCATTAGTAATATAAATACTTGCCCTTTTTGATCTAGGTTGCAGAAGCCATTTAGAAACTACATTATTTTCCTGAAGACTCATGGGACTACTAGTATCAGTGCCAGCTTTAAAAGATGTGCACACAATGCCCTGACTTCTTCTGGATAAAGTGGCATTTCCAACTCATTGTCCTGGTCTAATTTGAACTCAGTTATATTTTTCTTAAAGTTCCAAAATTATCATTACATTTTCAAAATGTTACCTATGGTAGTAGTGTTCTTTAACTCATATTCTAGGTTGGTTTCACTACATTTGGGTAGTGGTTTCCATATCTTACATGTTCTTATTTAGAGGAGTAAGAAAAAGATCAAGACTCCTTGTAGCCATGACTCACTTTCTAGAGGGTTAAGATGTTTAATTGTGAAAATTTCTCCAAGATACTTGAAAACAACACGTGAAAGAATTGCAAACTATTAATTTTGGTCAAAAGAACAAGCACACATTTCAAGCAAAGGAAGTAAAATAAATCACAGGAACACAATCACATTTAGGAGTTAGTGAGGCCTCCAATAAGGAGGTAACTTACTACCTGTTTCAATTCTTCTTCCTAAAGAAAAAGAGGATCAGCACATCAGATTAGCCAGGATGTCAGTGAAGAACAGAAAACAAAGCCAAATTTGGAGTACAGGGTCAAAGCTATAGTTGAGATAGTTGAAGGTATGTGATCAGGTTACGGTCCCACCTCTGCACGCTTTGAAACACCAGAAGTGTGCAAGCTGTGCAGAACCACCATTTCCTACTCCAAATACCCTTTGTCAAGGCAGTGCAATGACAGCAGGCTGCCCTGACTGCTACTTGTAGAACTGCAGCACCTCATAGGTAGAGCAAAAAGTAGTCTGTCTACTAGCTCCCAAAAATCCACTGGTTACTCGGTGGGCTCTGCTGCGCAGGTGTCACCAATTCCTGCATCGTGGCTGCAGAAGCCTATGCCTGAGGAGATGCAAATGACATAAGGGGTCAAACTCATCCTTTGATGCTAATAAGTGTTGCTAAATGGTTTTCAGTGAAATTCTTTCTGCTCTTATCAGAGCCATATTTGACCCAAGTTGCATTGAATTTCCACGTTCTGATTTTATCTGGCATGGCCAACAACAAAACTGACTCTTATGCTATTCAGAGCACTTTCTTCCAATGTGAATTTCTGGCATCATCTGTCCTGAGGCACATCAGGTGAAATAGGGCTGGACTCTGCAAATAAAGACACATTTTCCATCTTACCCTAGTCTGTCTTAAAAATGCATGTGCTTTTCGATATCTCCATTTTTAACGGAGATTCTTTGTCAAGGCAAGCTTCATCTGTTTAACAAGACTTGTTTCTGTATTTTTGAAAATGACCAAGCGTCGTTGGGAAAGCATCTCTAAGATCGGAAAGTTAGATGTGGTTGTCAAATGGCATGTATGATAGCACTGGCAACTGAACAGCCAAAGTTAAAGGAGCTAGTAAAAACGATTCTGTACACTGTCAGCTGGAGTAGATAATAGTATATGGTGATGAGCTGTTTTTCTCACAGTTATTAGTTATCTCATTTTACATGTCGCTTTGTCTCTTTTCTCATTTTTTTTGTTTTGTATTTGATGTCCTCCACAGAAAAAACTCTAAAACCAGCTGAAACTGGACCAGAAAACAGTTTGTGTTTCAACATTGTTGAATGGCTGATCCAGAGATTGCTAGCCCAAAATCCAGAGATGCAGCCAAATCCTTCTGCAAAAAAGCAAAACGTGACTGCATTGCATCATGCTGCAATATTATTTAAAGGATTGTATTCATTCCTCAATAGTTCGAATCATAGAATTATAGAATAGCTTGGGTTGGAAGGGGCCTTTAAAGGTCGTATAGTCCAACCACCCTGCAATAAGCAAGGACATCTTCCACTAGATCAGGTTTCTCAGAATCCCGTCCAACCTGACCTTGAATGTTTCCAGGGATGGGCCATCTACCAACTCTTTGGGCAACCTGTTCCATCTTTGGGCAACCTGTTCCAAGCCTGTCTCTAATGTTGCACCCACTTAGCGGGAGGTGACAATGATGATGCAGCGTTACTGCAGGAACAACATCATCTGAGCATCGTTTGAAACCCCTGAATTGAAACACCAAAGCAAAAAAATAGAAAGGGAAGGAAACAAAGCCAAATTTTATGGGTGGAAACAGTCAAGCTCTGCAGAGTCCTGCAGTCATATTGCCTCCCTCTCCGCTCTTGCTTCACTTTGCCTGTTCTCCTTGGTAATATCAGGTGGAGCTCCTTACCTTCAGCAGTTTCATGAGGCCTTCTAACTGAACCATAAGCTCCCTCCGGCTTTCCTGGAGAGCAGACATTCTCTGTTCCAGCTCATCCTTCCGCTGTCTGAGAAACAAGCAGATCTGATCAGAGCTCACCTCTCAAAGCGTCAGCAGCTTTTAACTGCATCACTTCCCCAGCCCGACCATGAGGTATATGCCTATAGACCACAGGAAAGCAAAGACCCTGTATGACTTCAGCACAGTGCTTAGAAAAGGGGCTAGAGGAAAGCTAGGGAGTTCCTGCACACTGAATATTCATGGGACTGAATATAGGAGTTAGGAAAAAAGACAGACATGGACACTGACCCTTCTCCAAAGAACAAATGTGGTTCAAATAAATGTGTTCTATTCCCTTGTGGGAATGCCTGGCAATTTTGGTCTTTGAATCTCTCTAGTCAATAACCTCACTAGCTGTCAGGAGGAATTAAAGCCATGCCCCGAAGGCCAGGAAATTACAGCAGGGGCACTGAACAGAGCGAGATATGAGAGAAGCTGAGAGAGTTCAGAAATTCAGCCAGAAAACCACAGCGATCTGCTTTGGTTTCTATTTTTTTTCTGAAAGCAAGAGTAAGACTATCGCATGGTGGAGATGTAACTGCTCAAAAATAGCTCTTTGGACTCGGACTCCAGTGCTGGTCCTGTGACAGTGTGAATACTGAGCCACTCCAAGTGTGACGGCCAGTGTGTGCCCACATAAACGGGAACAGCTTAGATTCTGCACAGCTCCACTGCACAGGACGGGGGTTCAGCACTTGCACATGTTCAACCACTAAATTGTGTGAGAGGTCCCCACATAAATACAAAATGAAATTGTTGCCTCCTTAAAGCTATGACATAATTAACGACACTACTGTTGAAAAATATACATATTAGGTATATTTTATACACTACTGTGTTGCAAATAACATAAAGCCACTATGTTATTAACCTTGTATTACCTGTAAAATATGACAATTTAATCCTCAGTGGAAGAGCAACGGAGTCAACAAGACTAAGTACATTTCCTACATTTGGGGAAATATGAAACCCTGACCCTGAGCCTTCTCTGTAAGTGAGCAGTTACTGCTATAAACAACACTGATTTCTACAAGATTGCTCATGCGTGCGAGCTCTCACCTATGTAACAGGATCATATAGTAACACTGCCAAAGTTGTATTTACTCTTCTGGAGGATTAATCTATTTTCTGCTACAAATTGCCCGTGCTGGCTATTCTTTTCCAGGCATGCCATGGTTGGAAATGCTGTGAACTGCACAAAAGCGACTGAGTTTAAGAAACCACTAATAAAAATAAGATACCTTATCCATGTAATTCAAAGTGGCAGGTCCTAGCACAGACCTCTTCTGGGGTTTAGATTCATTCTACAGGCAGAGAGGATCTAAGCAGCATGCAATGTACAGACTGCTCCTCTGATTTTTTTCTCCAGCTGTACCCCAGAGTAAGTTCTTGGAAGTAATGGGCTTTCTAACCTGTCTCCAAGACAGCATTGGTAATGTGAAGGAATGTTGTGTTCAGAACCTCATTTCAATGAGTCTGCAGCACTACAGCAGCCAGTGAAAAATACTGGGACAGGTACCCACAACATAACTTACAGGTTCCAGCATTTCTTAATATTATATGAACAAAATTGCCCTACTGCCCTAATTGCTTCAAGGCCCAAAAATCTGTGGGGTAACAGATGTAAATCAGTGCTGCTGCTCTGAGTCCTGCTTGTTTTACCCATGATAAGAACAGCCTTATGACATTTTAAGTGTCTTTGAATTGGAGTTGGTGTCGAAATTCCACAGTAAATCAAAAGCCAATCTTTTGCCTTTCAAATAGTGAACATTTTAGAAGGTATGCAAAGCAGTACAGACCCACAGATTAGAAGTTATTTTCTGACTCTGACACTGCATATTAAATCAGAAAAGATATCATAATTGAAGAACTCAGTGTCACTGCCCTAGGGACATCCTGTGTCAAGAGATTCAAATAAGGATATTATGTTTTTAATATGTGCAGCAAAATTGAAAAGAGGGAAAAAATAAGTAGTCAGTCTGCTAACACTGTATAATAATTTAACTTCTTAAGGATGACAAATTTTATTTGTCAACTACATAGAAAGCTAATCTCCTAAGCTTGCTTAAAACAGACATTAGGCTTGATGCACAGCAGCTACATTATTCGTGTATTTTATGCACTGTACACATTTTCATCAGTTTTGTGTTTCTCACAGAATAGCACTTGCCTGTAGACATCTAGAAGTAATTACGTACTAAAATCACTCATAGAAATGAAGAAGCTAATTTGTCTTCAGATCGAAAAGCAAATGTAATTATTTGTGCAACAAAAATTTTTTAGTGTGGAAAACTCAGTAATAAAACTATAAAACATTTGTAAAGAAAAAATTCAGCACAGTTTCTTACACTAATTTGCTTTGCTTATGAATCAGACCACTAAAATATTACTTGTGTGAGGAGTGGCTAAGTGGCCAAAACCATTATTTAGTCTTCTCATATGAGAACTCCTCTATGGAGAGGGTGTGTGTGTATAAAATTTAGTCTAGCATTGTTTCACTAGAAAGAAAGCGTTTACACTCTATTTACATGAAGTGTTTTGAATAGTTATTACTGGATTCTCTGTCTGTCTCTCACAACATGAACTTCAGGACTCGCAGGGAGCCCGTGGGTCTGGGCCAATGTCAATTGTTCTTCTTCGATGTGATATACACGGCAATTAGGATATCCATGTAGAGTACCCTAATTAACAAGCAGACACATCCATATCAATGTTGTTAGCTTCGTGGAATAATTGGAGAAATGATCCTTTAAATCTTCAGCTGCTGCAGATGACATTACTCCTCACTTCCCACGTGATGAGGAGGATCATTCTGCAGCCTGGTTTTGCACCGTGAAAAGAAGTGACATCTCCTTGGAGTTCAACACATGGGGGAAATTTCCAAAAATTAATGTCTGGTTCTGGCTGTAATTTCATGTAGCTCTACATTTACTTTAACATAAATGAGAAGTCTTTGTAGAAGCATTTGTTCTGACAGAAGCACATTTTTCCCCACATAATTAATGACATTTGGACAGGGCTTTGGGGACCTATTCCAAATGACCTAAGGGCTGAACTCTGCAAACACTAAAGCACATGCTTAATTTAATGTAGATGAGTAATATGTGAGATTCCTCATGCATGCTGTTTAAAGCACAAGCTTAATTAGTTCTAGGACTACAGCCTGCACCGAAAATGGAGAAAAAAATACACATTGTGTTATTTACTTTAAAAAGCCCCCAAAACCGTAGGCCAGGCTTATCTCTTATTTTGTCTCTTACTGAGAATGACTGGCTGGCCCCAGTCATGGAGGTTTTACCACTGTAGACTTACCTCAGGAGCCGGAGCTCCGCAAGAAGAGTGGGATTTTGCTGTGCCTTCTCCGGTGTGGGCTGGGATGCTTGCTCATGTTCAAGTCGCAGCCTCTGGATCTCCTGTAGGATTTCTCTTGGGAAGGAGAACAAGCCGAAGACTGCAAGTCAGTAAATTTCCACAAAACCACCTCACTGGACATCACAAGAGGAGAAAAAGTATGACTGTATGTAGCTCTTCATCAACATAGATATGACTGGGCTCCAACCAACAAAAGAAGCCCTCAGCAATGGGACAGGGCTCTGGATATTTTTAAAATAAACTTTCAGGATTTCACCACAAAGGGAAATATTTCTTCAAGACCTCCAAAAATCAAAGGTAGACATGAAATAGCTCTATGCTTAATTAAATTGCTCCCTTCTAATTCTTCCCCACGAACATTTCAAGCACCGCACAAACTTAACAAAAGTTAAAATAACCTATCTGGCCCTTCTTGAGTATCAGAGAAAATATTAGCGCTTAAAAAAATACTTTCAGTGTAAGTAAAGATGTCAAAGCGGTCAACAATTCATAGAGAAGCACTTTAACAGGACTTGTTACGACTGGCTTGCCAGCCCCGGAGCGCTGTCAAACGGCTGATACAAAGGTTCACAGCAGAAGGTTGAAACCTTCATGAATTTTGTCTCCTCTTCACAACGCATGGGATCGCAGACGGTCAGGAGGCAGCTTCAGACTATGAAAGACAAATCGAGACTGGAGCTGGTGGCTCGTTACACGGTGACAGAAGGCAGTGCAGAGTTTGGAATAGGAAACCATCTGGTCTGGGCTGGCCTCTGTTTCACAGTCCGGCAGCGAAAGCAGAGCTCTGCTGCCACACATTTCACAGCATCAGGCAGTCTGATACCCAGGGCCAGATCCTCCGCTGCTAACAAACGGGCATCACTCCTGCGTGGGGCCGGCTGGCCTATTTCTCCTGGACACTCTTCTCTCAGTCTCGGTCACATCCGTACCTAGTGTCTCATTTGACCAGCAGCCTAACTTACTGCTAACCTTCCTGCAAACCTTCCCCACGCAGACTGTGTTTCTGGAGAGCTTTCATCATGTTTTTCACAAATAAAAGCAGAGGAGCATAACATTACCAGCGTGACTGATCCTTTTATCATTTCGCATTATAGTGCTACAGAGGATCCAGCTCAAAGCTAATCTGGTTTTGAAACAGGACAGGCTTTTTTTTTAGCCCTTAACAAACAGCAGCTGCAAACAGTAAAGTATCAATGATTATATCATGCCATTGAACAGCACACTGATTAAAACACAGGGTGGCTATGGATTTCAAAGCCTTGTCATACTCTGTGGACCTTTTTGTGCCCTGTGCTTTTTATAGGGGGAGGTGTATGTGCACGTACAAGCACATTGCACAGAAGTAGGTGGTAAAAAATGTTAAGAAACAAACAGACACACACAATCTACGGGACTGAACAAAACCAGGTACTTTGTGGATGCTTACCGGTTTTTATTTTCAAGCTCTGCAATCAGCTGCCTTTGTTGCTTGTTTGCATCAATGGTGAAGGAGATATCTGATGCCCCTCTCTGCTGACCCTGCTGCTGTTTTAAAGAAGAGAAGGCTGCACTGAAGGAGGAATAGGCAGGATGCACCCGTGAGTTCAACACAGATCTGTTCTGTGAAATCTGCTTACAGAAAATACAGTACCAGGCTTGCCTACGTGAAAAAAAGAGCATCCATGTTGTGCTCATACCAGTATGGCTCCATTGCAAGTAAAAGCAGGGTAAGTGCTAGAGTAAATAAGACTCAGTGTTTACTATCCTGTCATTCATTGCTTCTTCAAGGAGCTTCCTCTGAACCAATCATAAAAGGCAATGGCACTGTGGCAGGCAGTCGCTGTAATATGGCTCTGAATTTTGATACTACAGACAACAGGAATACACTGAAGCAAACCCCAGTGTCTCTCACTAAACAGAACAGGATGTGTTTCCAGTGCAGTGATACTTCGTTCTCTTGCAAGTACAGTTTTACTTTCAGTTTGAAAGCTGTAGTAGTTTTTGGTGTGGCTGTGTCGCCCACTTGGCCAAGTTATTCTATACACTCTGATGATACTTCAGAAAAGCTCTTTCCTCAGTCTTTCAGGTACAGCAGAACCTTTTTTTCCCAATAAAATGAAGCGGGAATTAAACTATTTCTTACCAAACCCATCTGTGCTCACTACAGCTTCATTGGACTATGCTCTTTTTTCATGTTCATCAGCCATAACCAAATACCGATTTCCTTGTTCACACTCCTGTATTTCAGTATTGTATCAATGACAACACAGAGCAAGACATTTAAGATATTCACAGCTATCAAAGATATCCATTTATTTCTAACTCCAGCCTGAAAGAATCAGACATTAAAAAATACTCTGCTGAGTTACTGCTGCGGTCTGAGCGTTTCTCACTGTAAAAGCCCTGTGAAGTGTAACTCTGGAGCCCAAATGTATGTGACGCCAGGCACCTCCTCCTCCGGGAGGTGGACCCTCAGAAAGGATGAAGGTACATCTCAGCCATTACCTTTGTTAGCGCTGTTTGTGGGGAAAGGCCAGCACGTTACGCCTGTAACCACGTACTGTTTTTTCTACTACAGGTACGTTTTCCCAGAAACACTCCATCACAGGGAAGCAGAACAGTGCATAAAGAAGAAGAAGACATGATACACACTGGTGGATGTCACGACTGGTACATGGGGAATCTTTATCTTGAATGCCCAGTGTTATTAACACAGTTTGTTCCTTAAAAACCAGAATGAACATCAGCAAGGCTTCAAAAATTTCCACTTTAGTCCTAACGTGATACCACGCTTATGCTCAGAAAGATTTCTGTATACAGAAACCTTCTCTTTTTCTTCTGTCTCTTTCATTCAAAGAGCACAAATGGATGGCAATGAGAAATTCAGTATCTTCCTTCAAATCAGCTCTATTTGAAAGCCACTTAAATATTGTTCCCCAAGTTTTCCCCCATATCACGGACAGAACTGATTTCTACCAGTTTCTACCCAGAGGCATTATTAACGGGAAATCTTGTTCCCATAAAGAATTACCTTCCCTCAGAATCAGGACCATGACCTCCAGGTTGCCTTAAATTGGAAACACTGTGTCACACCTCCCCAGCGGACTGATTTGGGCTGCGCTGGCAGAGCAGGAGCACCCCTGCACCCCTCTCTTCCCCCACAGCTGCAGGTAGTGTGAAATCTTCTACGACAGACGGCTTCACGGGGCGGCAGATTCATCTTCGCGGCCTTCACTTGGGATGAACGTGACTCAATGTTTTTACACAAAGAGCAGTGCCTGGTCTCGCCCTTTCAATTGACCCCGCAGTGTAAATCTCAGTGTGAAAATACGCTTCCGGGCACTCCGGACTGGCTGCTTTTCACTTAACTGTCATTTATGGTCCCTTCTTCTATCAAATGTGCTGAGATGGAAAAAAAAGTAACTAGGTTGACCTTATTTGTGCCACTTTAGATTTTATATACTTCGATTACGTTCCTGCTACATTCTCTCTTGTTCCTGAATACAGTTAGTGAGGTTTTAGCCTGTCATCACCTTCTATCTTGGGATACATAAAGCATAATCATCACTGCTGTGAAATGAAAATGGGAGCCAGGGCTAATGCAGGGGGTCATTACAGTCATCCCGCTGAAGATCATTCTTTAAAATCCTCAGCACTTAGGGCCCCATTGGCCATGATATTTGAACTAAAGAGTAAAATGGATTCACCACCCCATTTTTCCACTGCAGTAAATCATTAACCTTTAACCAAAGCTAGTCCAGACAATATTTTCTAGTCGTTCCTGAGTTGAAGATATCAGGTTCCCTTTGCTGTGATTGTTTAAATACCATTGCATTAGTATATAGATTATATGCATTAGTATGTGGATTCTTTGGTTTAAATCAACTGCATAAAAGTGTTATTACTAAAGCATAACAGTGTGTGATGAAAAGGATAGGGAAAAATAATCCATTAATCATTAAAACAGTCAGATGTAATTTCCCTGATCTTGCCAAGTCCCTGGAACATGACAGAAGGAAAGTACCTTCCCTTAATTAAAACACTTACTGATGAAGAAGCTTCTGCTGCCAGCCTTGCTGCGTACCTGGCGATCAGCTTATGTTCTTCATCCAGGCGACTTGCGCTGTCGAGCACGCTGCTCAAGGTTGGAGAGGAAGGAGGGAAGACGTGTTAATACATGGCAGAAACAACCATTGCTCTGTCACACTGTCCACTCACACACCCTCACTACAGAACTGAGAAGCAAAATGTCACCAAATTAACAATGGCAGATGTTAATCGAGCAAAGGGGAGGGTGATTTCCCTGGGAAGATCAGCTCTAGGGGCCAAGGTAGCACCTTCCCTTAGGGGGAGACAGCAGCAGTCTGCAACCCCTGGCTAGAGCAATACAAGATGCAACCTGCAGACTACTCTGTCCAAAGAGGGCTGGGGTGTGGTCAGTACTGCCAGTCAGCATTTGTCTTCACTTTTCAGCTTTGTCATATCACCCAAAAGAGTGATTACTTTTTGGACAATGGATTAGTGGGAACCTCAGTGCTCGCTGAGGTCAACATTAGAAGCTTTGTCAGCTTTGTAACAGAAAACACTATTTAGAATAGTTTTGCAGGGCACTTACCAAGGCCTCATGGACCACAGTTTGGAATCACTGATCTAAGAATTTATATTCTGACTCTTTTATTCTTGGTTTCTTGGCATTTGGGAGTAGGATTTCAGAGAATCACATAATGGTGCACCAGTGATCCCAGACTTGGACTGACTGTAACCTGGAGCCAACTCCTGTTGCCAGGATGCAGGAGTCTACCAGCACCGACTATGAAAAGCGCCTGCTTTGGTCACATGAACAGAATCTCCACAAAAACTACTCAGAAAGTATAAGAACTTACAGCAAATATGCTGAATTCCTTTAAAATATTGCAATTTATTACTTTCTTTTTTTCTAACAATAGCAAAGTCAAATATTTCTCTCGGGTTAATCCCTTGCCAGCTGTCCTTATTTTCAATGGAGGTTATTATTTAGTCAGATGAGCAGGAAAAAGGTAATATAGTGACAACCTTTACTATTTCTAAATATTTAAAGTTTGCAGAGAACCACCAAAACTAGTAAACTGACAATAAAATGAAATATGAAGAGGACTTAGCTGACCCTCGATAATCCCAGGATTTAGAATCCTGCATTGCATTACTCTTAGTATATACAAGAGAAAAAAGAAATGAAGCCCTAAGAAGAGGTGAGAAGAATACTTTGCTGTGCGGAATACAAGGAAGCCTGCAGACTATGCAGACAGAGGCAAGTCCGACCTCTTTTCTCACGGCTTGGCAACCGCCTGCTGTTTTGGCTGAAGGGAGGCAGGCACACGCCTCCCTGCCCACGGGCTCTTCAGGGCACGCAACTGGGTGCTGGCGAATGAGCTTCACGTTTCAAAAGTGTGCACAAAACTAGGGTTCTTTTGGGCACGGACATCTTATTCTGATTTTTGTCAGAAATTTTATCTTGAACTTGAAAAGCCTTTCAGATGAAAATGGCACTTGTGCAAACAGTTCTACTTGTGAAGAATCTGCGTCTCTAAAAGGAAAAGGAAATATTTCCCCAAAGTTTTTCTGTGAGTTCATATGCCCAGGTACCTCAGGGAACTACAGTGTACATCTTTTGGTTGGCTTGATTAAGTCCACCAGCATTTAGAAGTTATGTTTGAAAGATGAGTAGTGGTTGACGCTCGCTGATCATTAAACTAAAGCTGTGAGTCATGTGGATTTGTTATGGCTTGCTGAGGTAACAGAAAAGAGAAAACATAACCTTCCCTTCATTCTGACAACAAGCTGTGAGCCCACAAACATGAACTTTAGAAAACTAGTAAAGCTATGAATAGTCAGACCCAGAGGGGTTCTGTGTAAGCTAGGCTGGTGCGGCAGACTGCACATAAGACTTCCGGTGGTAGACAAACACTGCTTTTTTGGTTGTGGTTATGTTTAATTTATTTTGTTACATCTATAGCTTAATTCTATGCTTACTCAGATTCTTGTGGGATAACGGATATAGTTTCCGAAAAGACCCAGGCTAAAGGTATTTTTCTAAACTTATAAACAGTTTTGCTTCTTACTTACTCATTCCTACTGTCCTGATACGTCATCCAGAGAAAGAAAGGGGGAAGCAGCTCTCACAGACACATACAATTGCACAAACCAAGTAATGAGAGTTACCTTCATGACAGTGTAATTAATTTTTATTTCTTCCATAATGACTAAAACATCACATCCTAACAGATGGCTGCGAAAACAGCAAGCATTCAGCATCAATTTTCCTTTTTACAGCAATGTGCAACCACATTATCCATCCTGGAAAAATAATGGATTATGGCTCCACTTGTTGGCATAACACAATCTGCAACACAGTTCTGAGATGTGAGTTAACCCCTGAGACAATGACTTTAATGAATGAACGAAGCCACTGCAGCTTTTTGATTCTTACTTGCTATTTAATGTCTTTGATATATATTTATGTGTAGGTAGATCTCATAAAATAGATGTAGCAGCGCGTCAAATTTGGTCTATGAATGCCACAAATCACTGGCCCCAAAGCTTTGTAAATGAAATTTCAATGTCTGAGATAAATTTAATTTTGGAATGTACCTATTCTATGTGATCATTAAGCACAGAGGTATGCACAGCAGCATTAGCCTCGACTGCCATGACTTTTATGTCTCTGAGTTTTGGCTTGCGATAATTCACTTCTGTTTTACTTCAGCAACTTCACGGACAATGATTCAGTGAAATAAACACAAGCTTTAAAATATTACGAATATGTGTGCAGAATTTGGGACCCTCAAGACAATGATTCAGGCGTCCTTTTGAAAGAAACTGAACATTTTGCACACAAATATCCTGCTGCTGAGCCTTCTTTTCTAAAAAAGCTAAACAATGCTTTTAACATTGCTTCTCCATTAGTGACCATTTCTTTAAAGACTTTATAATTATTAGCAATAATTGGTCTGGCAGAATTATTATCATTCAGATGTAGAATGAATATCCAATATTACCACCTGTACAACAGGACTTCTTTTTTAGGCTTTAGTTGATCTATATTCTATGGTCTAAAGGAGGTCCATAAGAAGAGGATCTCAAAACTGCAAGCAAAGGATGAAAAAAATGATAGCCTGTGAACACAGGAATGACACTGGAGGATCTTCGCTACTTCTCAGGCTTTAGAGGTGTCAAATCAGCCTGTTCTGCAGTAGGCACCCTGCAACAGGTGATATGGATGTCCCCTGATGCTCTTAAAATTATGCCACCACTGGTTAGAAAAGTCTCAGAAACGTCAGGCTTTTCTGAAATTTTGGCAATAGAGATCTCAGTGTGGTCTTCATGACATGCTCTTATTCTACAAACCTTCACTTAATAAATAATTTACTATAGAAAATACTGACAAATTAAAGGGTAGGTTTCTAAGCCTCATGGCTATAAGAATAACGTTCTAACAGCAACCCACCAAATATATTCTGAGGATTGTTTATCATCTGTGTCAGTTTCACATTGTCCTGGTTTTAAGGCACTTTAAACTGAGACACATCATCTGAGCCCTCTGCTATTGTCAATTTCCCATTTATTTTAGAATCACCAAGATCCTACCATCAAAATGCTAATAACGCTCAGGTATGTGGGTATAATCATAAAACCAAACTCCATTCAAGGGAGCCAAGCATCTACACGTTTCCTCTGTAATCAGTGGGCCTCCGCATGTTTTCCCTCTTTCAAAGGAAGACTTGATCAGCCTTCCTACCTCGAGCTATTTGTTGTGCACACTCCTTTAATAAACATTTTTTAAAATACCATAGAATAGCATGGTGTTTTTTATAGTACTGAAATATGACTCACCACAGTACCACACATTATAACATAAAAAGAATCAGAAAGTAACTTTCTATGGAACAAAAATAACCTCCTACTTATAATATATTTTATCTCATTTTCTTCCGCACCTGAAAAGAGTAAGACTGAAATATGTGGAATTAACAGTCAAAACTAGGTAAAGCCTCTAACTTACTTGAACAAACATTTGCAGTTAAAAGACCTTTTTTAGAATCAGACACTAAAAATGAACTAAACTACACACCAAATCATTGTTTTATATGCTAAAACACACTTTATGATTAAACTAACCAGAACATCTGGCTAAGGGGTACTTTTTCTACCCATACAGTTACTATAGATAATGAATTAAGTCTTTCTCTTGTTTCTTAATTTGCCCTGGAGTACTGGATTCTAAAAAACCCTCGGTTAGCTTATTGGCCTTTGAGGGATACAAAGGAAAACTTGTTCTTCTAGTTGTAGTATCAAGTAACAGTAGATGAAAAATAAAGATAAGCAGCAAAAATTTATTTAATTAATTAAAAACCCCCAAAATATAAATACTAGCTACACTTCAAACAGAAAAAAAGGTATACTGGGCAATATTTGACTGATCATTATCTACTATAAATTAGCCTGACTCAATATCTAAAAAAGCCCACCTGTTTTGAAATGCTACTATACAGTTCTTAGGATAATTTTATGTTACATGTTCACGAGGTATTTCTGTAGGTTTTTCTTGCAGATGAAGGTCCAGCTACAATCATTCCTCTCTTCATCTTTAGCTGCCACTAGCACTTGAAAACACATGCCAGCACGTATGGGTACGTGCACACGGTACTTTGCAGGCAGACACAACCTCTGAGCTGCCTAGCTGCAGCTTCCCCTAATCAGAAGCTACCTGATTACGGTTAACTACATGCTTCACTCAGGTTACCAAATGTTGTTAGGCTGCAGGCTGAAGCAACTTCAACTCAGCACCATTCTAACACAGCTGTGTGGGTTTTGAGCAAACTGCATCCAGCCACTCCAGAAGCTGAGCCTCCTGCAGAGACCTTGCCTACCTCTCCTGGAAACTGCCTTCACACAGGAGCTTCAGCACAGCAATGTTTTGTTTGTTCTCCTTGTCTTTACCAAAATATAACCATTCACTTTGTCTGTTAGCAGACTCATTGCCACAAAGCAGAAAATGGCAATGCAGCATGGTTTGATGCACGACTAAGACTGCTGTCCCTCTTGCTTATCTTTCTGTCAAAATCTAATTAGTATCTTATATAAATAACTGAGATGCTTGTTTCTCGCTGAGGATGCTGTGACTGCAGTGATTTAGTGTCAGTAATCAGATGTTCTGTACTACACTTTGCATCGGTCATTTAAACAATTAAGGTCATTATCAGTCACTCTCCATTCATCCCTCAAAAACATTAAATTTGAAGGATGTTACGGCACATAATTTCTATGTGCATATTCGGATACAAATGTACTATGACTTGGTGAGGTTGGCTCAAAAGCTTCAAGGAACAGGTTGGAATACACTGGATAAAATGTAGAGGCTGAAGATGGTAAAGATGAAGCTAAGCACTCACAAAGGGATCTGACTGGTGGTCCTCACTGAAGCTAAATGAATCACAGACTTAGCATCCAAAATGGCATGCCTGGCAAACCAGCCTAGCACCCAAAATTACTCTCAACTATGTCCATTCTTTGCTTGCCGTTTGAACAAGTGTATCAAGTCAGTCAGTTGTGGTAGATTTCCTTCTCCCTGTCAGACTAGATCGAGCGGTATAGTAGTCCTGTCCTCAATGGCAGCCGGGCAATGACTGGTCTACACATGTGCCCCCAGTAGCTTGTTTTCACAGCCACGGTGTAAATATTACTCAGTAAGCCTGCTTTCTGGAAGGGCTTCTCCAGGAATGAAATTACCCTTCAAAATGTTTTTTTTTGAAGAAACGGTTTTCATTTTCCTCACTAAAAACTAGTTGGCCTTTTTCTCCCCACTGGCACATTCCAGTGGGCTACAGCGTAGAGAAGCAGATTCAGAATAACAAAGGGCAGATTTTTTTTTCCACTGGGCATGGCAAATCGCTCCCATTTTCAACTGGAGCTACACACAGAAGTGAATTTTATAAGACTGCAGGGATTCTTTGCATTCACCCTCCCAAAAGAAGTTTGTTGTTGCCTTCTCTACATGTAAGAGCCAATGGAGAACTTCTCCTAACCTGGAAAATATTCTGCAATAGCACTACGGGAAACTAAAGGGTTCGTTATGAGCCAAAGAAACCTCATGAGTATAGGTCTGTCAGAAACACTGTACAGTTTTCCGCTCAGCGCCAGGTTTATTAGGGCCACACACTCGCGGGTACACGGCTGCCAAGTCCAGAGTTTTGTCGCACCTGGAGAGGCGAGCCAGCGTTTCCCCTCCCCAGGGTGGCCCGCTGCGATGCCACCATCTGCAAGTGCTGGGAGAGCAGGTGGGGTTAGAGGACAAAGCTCCATATTCACTCCAGCAGAAATAATGGACTGTGTTCAAGACACACGTTTAAAAACCTGTCATACTGAAGTCTGAATGAAAGATAAGGGCAAATTTACATACAACATTCAAACAATGCAGAAAGTGGGCAGATTGAAAAACAACGCCTGATGTATGTAAAAGTTGAAATGAACTCCTTCCTTCACTAGGCTAATAAGCAAATTCCTGTTATTCTTATCATTGTTTACATACTATTACCTCCTCTCACTTTCACGGTAAGGTGAAGCTACAAATTATATATCACCTGAAAAATTATTACCTTAAAAACACAGACTTGTTAGTCACCATTATCTGAAGATATGTGCACCGTCACCACGTCCCGCACTGACCAGAACACGGCATCCCAAATCAATCTGTATAGCTATTCTTAACTAAGCCATTATTTGCAACACCTTGCTCTTTAACGTCACTAGAGAGAATAACAGCGATTGCCACAACCCACCACCTTTGGGAGGACATACCCTGCAGTCACACGCACCCCCTTTAGGTGAGTGGTCATAAAGAGCTGCTTCAGCTTGCAGCCAGGAGGAAACAGTGAGGGCACCTGGCCGACCAATGTCCCTTTGCTGGGTTCCCCAAAGGTGCCAAACCTGCACTAACCGTGCGGGGTTGCTCTGCAGCATGTTGACATACAACCCGATGAGTACATGTTCATCGGCCAGCCTGTCTGCAACATCGAGGCTGTACTGTAACCTGGAACGGGGTCGGGGGGAGAGAGGGGGCGGTCCGGACAGACAGAGGGAAGTAAACAGAGAGAGCAGGAGCAAGTGAGAATGTGAAACGGGAATTTAGGAATGAATACTTAAGCGTTCTTAGTAAAAAAAATACCAAGCGCAGAAATTATTGTGTTACTATTGTAACTTATCTGTTAAGTGTTTAACGGCTTAGGATGGTAGAGTCCCCCTCGACCACAGAGCCAGCCTTGGAAATCAGTGAGAGGCCAGATCAGGCCAGGGACTGGAGCTGTACAATACCATTTATTTCAAGATACAGCAGCTTGTGAGGTCAGCACTATTTGCTTTAATATGTCATGTACTGCATATATACATTAAATATACATATGTTACACACGATTAACATACTGAAATCGCAAGCTGGATTTGCCTGGAAGTGTCTGATCAAGACCTCACGCATCCAGGTGTACATAAATATACTTAAACATGCCCTGCTTAGCTCACTGGGTTAATTGATTATCACAATTTTCTCAGGAAGGATGTTTACAGAATACATTAAAAGCGGGAGGAATAGAGGAAAAGGGTTTGGTTTAGTTGTGTTAGTGCAAGCTCAGAACATATTCTCTCTTTAACTTACCCTTTGCCTTTCAAGAAAGCTGGAGCAGCCCTAGCCAGCTGTTTGCTCTGCTCTACTTCAGTATTCTTGGAAGGAGAGCTAGTTAATAAGACAGGAAAACTAAGAAGAGGGTAAACAGCAATGTCTGAAATTCATTACAGAACAGAGTTTGGAGAAACTCATTCAAGTGCCCTAGACTGAATTAAAATAACAACGGAAGATTTAAAGAAATTTTAGAAAACTTCAGGAAATGCAAAGTGAGGAATTAAAGTCTCCCCTCCTGTTCTCCACAAGCAAACTATAAAGCCTTCGCTGCACAAAAGACAAACAAAATGTGCCTCTCACAAGTGGAGAGCTGAAGGTTTGTGTAGTTTCCAGGCAGAGTCTGAGGTAAACGTCATCTGAAATGCAGCTTTCAAGCTGGGAAAGCTTCACCGTAACAGCTAAATTGCTTTTCTCCACATTTGCCATAAGATAGTTTCAATAATCTATGGAAATATGCCTTATTTACATTCAATGATGGGGGATACACGAATTTAATTTTCAGAAGTACTGTTCTTTTGATGATATAAAAAAATGTATAGTTCATCAAATGAACTTTTTTTTTCTAATTACAGTATTTAACGGATTGCAGTAAGTGCATCTTTCCCAATGCTAAAATATCTATGTTAATAATTTCTTAAGATAACACTGGCTCTAAATGGAGAGATGTAAATGTTAGTTTTTCTTTCATGCTGCAGCTTTTTTGTTTAAAAAACAACAAATCAAAACAAAAATGTATTTTACTTGATTCTTTTTAATAATTATTCACTGTTGTTTTTTGGTTTGGCTACTGATATCGTAACTGTCTTTGATCAAAAGACCAGTGCATGAGCATGCACGCACCTGCGCATCTGGGGGGCTGTGTGTGTGTGTGTGTGCGCACATGCATGTGTGTACAGGCAGATGATGCTGCACAAATGTGATGCAGGATAAATCCGTGCAGCTGTGGCTCTGATGGACTGAAGATCAAAACCTTTACTATTAGGACAAAGGAGGAACTCGGTAAGACAAAGCGCGTGCTGTTCCCCTTCCTTTGGGAGGTCAAGGTTGGCAGTGGGGTTCTGATAAGGATGATATCTAAGCGTGTCCTAAGAATCCAAGCCCTACTGATTAATAATACTTTTGGAAGATAGCTGAATGAAATCCAGTACTGCACAGCAAGAAAAAAATGCTTGCTTCACATTCCTATGCCCATCAGCATGCTATTTATGTCTGTTGTGCTTCCACAGAAGCAATACCCACATAGATAAACACACCCCATGCCATCTAGAAGCATACGTATTTCACTGTGGTTTTTCCCCAGTTACAGAAGGAAAATGCATTCAGGGGGTACGGGGTGTACCACATCAGCCAAAATTGCAGTGCTCAGTTTTTAAGTAAATATTAATAGGTTGCCACACTGGGAGACCAAAGACACCAGGGCAGATTTTGTGCTTTGCTGTCTAACAGTGCAGTGTGATGTTCCTTCTGCCAACCATAAGTTCTCTTCTCCTGTGCTCCAGCAGCACCATAGTTAGGGTGGAGGGACAGGCAAGCAAACTTTACTCACTGAGCAACTGATATTGTGTCTTTCAATGTTCATTTCCTTTAGTTGATTAAGCAAACCTGTATCTTCCAACCGTTTCTTGAGTTATGTTTTCTAAGCTTTTCTGACGTTTGGGTGTCTCCTCTGGACTCTGTCATGCTAGTTCACATATTTGTCCCTGTGCTGCTGCCCTACACTGGGTGCAAACCTCCAGGCAGATGTCTCCTCACCCAGGGAATGAGTTTTAATGGCTTTCCACATGATGTCCCAGGGTCAGATGCAATCTAACAATTGTATTGCTGACTTTAATTAGTTTGCAGTTCACTACAACTACCAGGTCCTCTGCTAAAGTATTTCTGTCCATCTAATTATGCTCCATCTTTTGTTTGATTATTTGCTTCCTTGCTACAGCACTTATCGCTTATAATTACTGAGTTTCTTCTAACTGATCTCAGATCATCTGGACATCAATTACTATCATTGCAACTGAGCTCATTTTTAATTTAGAAACTGCTCTCCAAGCACTCCTTCCCGTAACTGTTTCAACCTTTGTACTGTCTACAAATTGCATACAAACACTCTATTGCTCTGACTAGGTCATTACAAGCAACAGAGCATAGTGTCTGACTTAGGACAGCCTTCAAGAATCCCAGCTGATACGTCCTCCTCCTAGAATGACAGCAAACTTCTGAAAGTGTAATTACTGATTTTCAGTGTTGCTCTTATACTAATTGCCCCTACTCCGTATTTCCTTTGGGTACTTCTGTGTCATCTGGGACTGTGTCAACAGTCCTTTTATGGTCAACCTGTGTGGTCATATCTGCTGCTTCTTTTTTACCCACTGGACCAGTTATCCTGTCAATGAAACAAATTACTTTGGTTTGACATAATTTGTTCTTGACAAACCCATGTTGGCTATTTCTCATTGGTTTAATATCCTTCAGGTGCTTACTAATTCCTCCATAATTTCAGTATCTTTGGATACAAAGGTTAGGCTGTCTTTTGTGTAGGCCCTTTGATCTTTGTCCCTGTTTCCATCTGCAACCTTCCTTCATTTGGAAGAGCTGACACTTGTCCTTGTTCTTCCACAGCCTCCTACATCCTCCACATATTCCCCAAAATACAGCTAATACTTCAGAGCTTGTTTTGGCCACAGTGAGTTTCTCTGGGTTCTACCAACAGGACCATACATTTTAAAGATATATCCCTGTTAAAATGGAACATTTTGTAAGATGCTGAAGAATGCTTCCCCATCCAAAATAACAGAAAAACTCTCCAACTCTAAGCAGATGTCTACAAAGATGCAGACCTAACAATATTGGTGTAAATGTTATATCCTCTTTAGTGTCTACCTGGCTACTAAACAATTAGACATATAAACCTTTCCTTTAGCAGGCAGAATACTGGTGATGAAATAAGGAAGGTTCTCATCTTGTTCTGAAAGGAACATACAAAGGCAACATGCAGTTCAAGTCTACCGCACTCCTTAGAGATAGAAATGTGGACAACAGCAGTAACCAGTATGTTTTGCTCCAAAGATAGCTGTTGTCCAGAAATTTGGCCTAATCTCTCGCTATGCCCAGGCAGAATATGGAATTCTTATTAGCTTTTATGTGGAGTTCAAAAAGGCACCAGCTACTCTGACTCAGCATTAAATAAGACTCAGTTTCTCCTTGGCTATGGGCATTTGATACCATAGCGCATTCTTTCTATCTACCACAGAACTATCAAGTAATTTCAAGTTCATCAGAACGTGCCGTATCACTCCATTTACTCCGTGTATTACTCCTTTAGAAGAACTAAATGTATTAGCTGTGAGAGGGGGCTGAGAAAAATGCAAGAAAAAACATTCTGTTTCGTCCTATCCCACTCAGCCCTGTAAGTCAACAGCTTAAAGTAGACGTTCATTAATAAAGGCATTGTACCCCTTACTATGGTAGCTATGTACTTTAAGGCAGCACTGACAGACTGCAGCTGGCAAATAAAAGAACCTGAATAAGGAAGGAAACATCAATTCAGGGTACAGAGTTATTCCTCTTGACTGGACAGAAGTTTCTATAATGCCCAACTTTCCTGTTTTGACATAAGATATCCAATTCATTGAGTTTGCAAGGGCATTACGTACTCTGCAGCAACATTCTCTTCTGCTGCTGCCCTGCGGGTAACTGGAGATCACAAAACCAAACGGGACATTAAAACCTGAATATTAGCAACAGTAAAAAATTACAGGACTTTTGTTTTTAATCACATATTAGCCGTCATTGCAGCAAATGACTGATTTGGTATTTGGAAGAAGATCACAGATTTTTTGTTTCTTCTTTTCTAATGTAAGTGCTTTAAAGTTGTTCTTAAGGTGTACAGAGCATACTGCTGATGTCAATTTGCAGGCTGTACAGATTCAGAAGAAAGGTGCTTGTAATTTTTATGCCAGACTTCTCATGAAAGCTCCCTTACGGACATGGTGGCTCAAACCATGCAAGGCAAGCAGAGAAATTTTAAAGGGATTTTGATTCTGAAGTGGCTTGAAGAAACCAGGAACCACTTCAGGGAAAGCCTGAATCCAGCCTCCTTTGAGATTTGGAATAATTGTGTACCCACCCAAAATCGGTGCTTCAGATGCAATTAAACTGCAGAGAACACAAAATGTTCAATCCCTTTTCATCTGTTCCCCATGATTTGTCGTCGTATTTACTAGTTATCAAAGATCTTTTCACTAGTAAGATTCTTTTTCTTCCCCGTTCATTTCCCATTTTTATGTATGAATCCAGAAATGAAGATGATATTCTGTGGAATGTATGATACCATATCCATTTCCAGCAGCAGAATGGGTCGTGTGCTGAATTCAGCATTTGCTGCTACAGAGAGAAACTGGTTGCGAATGGTTATGTTCTTACGTGAACACAACTAGCTGAAATAAATACCATGGGAATGCTACAAACGACAGGCTGTGCCATTTCTCCTTTGCATAAACATTCCAATTACATAAAAACTTTCTCTAAAGCTATCTGAAACCTCTGGATTGGACTGCAACACAAATTAAAGTAACCATAACTTGTCTGCAGTGGAAACACAGCCAGCAGAGCTTTTAGCTTTGATTACCTTCAGCTAGAAATTTTACCCTGAGTTTGTACAATTTTTATTATAATATGAATCATGGAGCATTTAACATAAAATCAGCACAACTGCAAACAGAGCTGTCAAAGTCTGTTTCTCTGATATACAAGAGGATGAGCTTCCACTAATGAGGCCTAATTTTCCCTGCAATAATAACAGTAAAACCTAGAAGAAAGAATGAAGATACTGTTGTTAATCTAACGCAGATTGAAGAACTTGGCATTTAGCAGAAAAGTACCTTGGTCTCAGTACTGTCTTACTGAATTATAGCTAATGCTCATGGACTAATCAAAAAAGAAAAAACGAAAGGTCATTACACTTCAGAGTAAAAAAAAATTCGGGAAACTCATCCAGCTGCATATTTATTTTATGCAGGATGAAATAGCCTCTTCCTTTAGGTCACTAAGATGAAAGGAAATGCTGGAAAAAGGGTGCAGCAACCAGAGGCATCAGTCCAAACCCAATGCTCACTACGTCAATGGGAAGTCTTCATCAGCTTCAGCAGGACTTAGATCTGCCTTTTCTGTGGCCATTTGAAACGCAAAGCAGAAGGGCCCGGGGGAGGTTACTGGCAAGCGGCGCTAACGGCAGAACAGTAATGACCAGCAGCGAGAGCTGTGGAAGAGGAAGAGGAGGCTGGCTGTGAGGCCTGGAGTCGTTTCCAGGCTCTCGTGCGAGCCTCTTTCGTTCCTCGGTCAAGAACACATCAGGCAAGTCATACACTGACGATGAAACCATAAAGGTGTATTTTTTTTTATTTTCAAAAACAAAGTTTCCAAATTCTTCTAGCCACATTAATATTAATCCTACATGAAGGGGTAAAACGAAAGATTTGTGCTGTGAAGAAGCGAGAGCAGCTGGCAGAGCCCACAGCTGGCAGGAAGTCTATTCAAAAGAGTAATTAGAGCCACAGAAACCCTCTAGCCCACCAGAGCCTTCCTTAAAGAATATCATTAGTAGTTTAGCAGAATCGCTAATGATTTAGTGCACGAGCTACAGAACTATGGCCATTAGTGGGTTAGTCCTGTCATACTGACCGTGAATTGTTGTGAAGCTGATTTACATACAGCTTTATAAGAGAATGCTCATCAGCCACAGGACTGGCTGCATTTATATCCCCAAGTAACCTGAATGATTCAAACAATGAAACCTTGTTAATACCTCAAAAAGTATACACAGAGACTAGTGTGTTCAAAGTGGGTTCATGGCAATAAATACAATTTGTAACCATTTAGAAAGGATACTGACTTGACAATAGGGTGCATTTTTTTAATAAAAAAGTGCAAGTTAAATTTATAAGAGGTGAAAATAAAAATAATGAGAATAAGCTGTCAAACACTTAAAAATCCTTTAGGTCATTGAAACAAAAGTTACAATAGCTTTTAATATACGAGCAATATAATTGCTTTACATATCAGGATACTGTTAACTCTGAAAAAGGCAGAACTGACTGCTACACCATGGAAACTTTTTGCTGTGTAAGGACGTCGTACTATCCACTTGTAAAGAAGTCCGGGTACCTATGGTTATGGGGTTTGTATTGTCTGCTGTCTTCAGGGGATTCTCCATCAAGGAACTCTTCCTCTAGGAGAAAAGGAATTCTAATGGCTCAGGGATCATATACGTTTAATCCTGACAGTTTAAGACAGTCAGTTGAATTACTAAAGAATACAAAAGTAAGATAATCAGGATTTTTTCATACGTAAAGAAAAACAAGTAGCACAGTAGATAATGCTGTGATTGCTACTGCAGGTCCCTGGCCTACATGGCAAAGCATACTTTTGTTGAATGAGCACAGGAACTTCTTGGGGATAAACAGAAGCAACAGCTACACTCTTAAAGAGCACTGCTCTTAATGACCTGTTCTGGAGAGACCACAAATAGATTATCCTGCCTTGCCATGGTACATACAATGCCATATACTCCAACAACAGAAATGAATACGCATTTGCAGTCTCACTCTCTGTACAGGCAGCAGATCTGGTCTTGGGGGCTGCTTTGGGACTGGCTTTCAAATAGATATCAGTCACACCCAGCAGCTACTTGCACTAAGACAACACCAAGAGCTTACAGTTTACAGCTCCTGGTAACAAAGCTCATGACTCAAAGTGGTAGTAAACCATCTTTACTGTGACATTGCAGCGTGGTACTCTGTGGGTTTGGTTTTGGTGTTAAAAAAGGTAGCCATGCATACTCAGAGATTGTGTTTGGTTATTTAGAGCACTGAAGCACTGACATGTACAGCAGGAGCCAAGCAATAAAATGCACCCAAGGAAGACAGCACTCATCTTCTCCAATACAGTGGTTAGTTATTTTTCTGCCACCTTCCCATCTATGTGCATTGGTAGGTTTACGTAGATCAGGTGAATCCGCTGGCAAATGCTACATGCATATTTCGGCCACGTGAGCCAAAATACTGAGCCAAAATATACACTCAGCTGCAAGCACCTCTCTTTGGGATCAATGTTTCTGACCACTCTTTTCTGATTTGTTTGATGAAGGGTCACCATACACCAAGACCACCCTTTCTCTCTGGTAGCCTTAATGAAAATCTGAATGGTTTAACAGGAGAAAGGATGTCTTGCTGTACCTTGCAAGTATGAGCACGTTTTCTCTTTGTTCACATCTTTCTTGCAGTATGATGCAGGCATTCCCAGTAGGCTACGGCATCTCCCAGTTTCTATTCCCACAGAGCTGCTACAGAACGGCTTCCACCAGCAGCCCATTTTCAGCCCCTATGGGAGCGGGCTTCGGTTGCATGTGAGCACATTCAGTGTGATATCAGGGTGCAAATGGGAACTGAAATTCTGTGCTCTGCTGTGAGAAGTTTGGGGTGCCCTAACGCCAGCTCTCTATCGAGATATCTTGGTATCAGTCCAAAACAACCAAGGCATTTTCTCCTCACGTTTTTTAATTTTATTTTGGTTTTGGTTGTGTGATTTGAGTTTTTTTTTCCTAGGGGAGAACTGAAAATTGAAACCTCCATCACCCTCTTATGGGAGTTGAACTGAAATTAGAGTAAGAACTCACCTTCTGTTTGCAAAAGGACTTCCTGAGGGAACAGAGTGGGAGAAGAGTGTGTCGTTCATGCTGGTTACAGGTCGAGGGGGCCTACAAGAAGGCAAAATACCCAGCTGCATTAATTTTGCACAAAAGAAAACTCATCAGCAACAGAATTTACAGGGAATTAAATGAGCTTCTTGTTAAAGTAAAATTACTACTAGTATCTTCTGCTTTAACTACCAATAGTTCCAAATTAAAGATGCTGTGTTCTTAAACAGAAGTCGATAAAACCACACTTTTACTTAGGCCTGGAAAGAAACAACGCTTTTGTGTGCGCTGAGATGAGTTTTAAGCAACTTGCTTGATTTTTTTTTCTGCTTTGGCAAAATAACCGCTATGCCATTTGTTCTTTCCAGAGCCGGCGGTCCACAGCACAGTCACTGCTTTCAACCAGCCAGGTTGAGCACTGGTAGCAGGTTTGCTGGGGCAGCACGGAGGTCTGCAGGGGGTGACTGCCAATAAATTACACATCTTTTCATGAGGTTATCCCTGGCACTAAGCTCTATGCTACCATATCCACATAGTGACCACCATGTAACCGTAGCCCTCAGCGTCCCATAAAGTACATGTAGTACTAAACTGGTTTAACTGCAAAGCTTTTCAACTGGTATATCAAAGCCCTAAATCAAAATTTAAAAGAAGTATTTAGTTTAAGAGGACCCATTAATAATGATGGTTTTATTATTACTACATTCTTTATTTCCTGCTCTTACTAAAAATGAAATGAGAAGGAATATTTCCTGTGCTTTCTTTTATTGTCTACTTTTAAAAAATACTTTGTGCATAATATTTTTTTCTGCATCCAAGAAGGAGAAATTTCCCGTTCTTAATGGACTTCTTATGCAACACTGGACAAAAGATATAGACACTCTGGAAAAACTAAAAAACATGTTATTAAATAACAGATATGAGCAGAACCTGAAGCCATATATAATTCAGACTTCAAATTGCCTAGATTTCAAGTTGGTTAATATACCCTTTAAGTTCTGTGAAAGATCTGTCTTGCTTTCCCAATTCTGCAAATGTGCAAATGAAAATATAGTAGCCATCTGCAAAATATTCACTGGGCTTTAATTGTGCAAGACAACTGGTCACTCAAGCCACTTTTAAAAAATGAAGAAAGCCTGTTCTGAACAGAAGTGAACTTTTACTATGTGTTTTCCTTCTTATTTTGTAACTGTTAGAAAACAAGCATAAAAGTGGTCTTTGACAAGTCCAAATGGATTTCTCAGCATGAAAATACCACAGCGATTTTAAGAAGTTTAAAAATGGGAATAGAAAGATACAGGATTTGGCGTGTTACTTATTTATTTATTTGAAAATACAGTTTTAGCCTAACCCTGCACCTGCAGATCCACATGAAAAACTCCAGTTCTGGTCAGCCACAAATTTGAGAAGCAGCACTTTGTGCTCTATGTACTTATGGAGACATCTTTCATATTATTTTTCATGGACTCCATCAGAGCTAGGAAGATCCTGGATGAGACGATGATCAGAGCCAATCCACTGGAAATGTCACTGTGGTACGAGTCTTCAAATACAGAGCTTTGAAAATAAACTTTGAGAGAATACCTAGAAACTAATTTTAATTAATGGGTAAGCAACCAGCATTTTGTTACCTGGGAACTGTAAACTGGTAATTGATGTAGGAGAAATAGTTCACAATAACTACATGTGACTACTACATTTTTCCTTTTCTGAACACAATTACTGGCCAGTGAACACATCCGAAAACTAACTGGGTACAGGCCCAGGCTTCTGAACGATGAGTCTAGCCCTGGGCTGTGGAGTCCTAAACATCAGAGCAGAAAGGAGGAGAGAGTGGTTCTCACTGCTGTCGTGGGGAAGGAGGCAGGAGGAGGACTCCCTTGGCAGAGCTTGGCCTTGGCTTTGCCTTGCACCCAGTGCACCTCCACTGAGTGAGCAGGAAGTCGGTATGAGGCACCCATGGACTTCAGCACATCGCCACATACACACTTCAGGTTAACGTCTTCTCTAAGCTTTTTCTCAAAATAAGGGTGGAAGGGAAAGTTTCTTACCCCCAAAAGAGCTCTTCCCTTTCACTGTCTCTGTATTCAAAGACACCATGTATTTGGACTCTGATAAAAAGTTAAGGATCAGTAATAATGAGATTCTTGCATTTTTTCCAAGCTTTTTCCTCCAATAAGTGTACTAAAGAAGAAAAATACTCACCAAGTATCTCTTTTGCAGCCAAAATGAAATGGAAAAGAGATCATTAATTAAATTGTCAGTTTAATGTGTATGTGTTCTAAGTAGTGCATTGGACATACTCCATTCTTATGACCCTGATTCTGAAAAAAGCATGAGAGCCTGTATGCACAAAAGGTCATTGATCCGTTTACATATGCAGAGTTACTCTTGTGTACAAATGCCAATAAACCTTAAGGCTTTGCTAAGGTTTTGTGATTAGCATCAGTTTGTCAATTCTTACATGAAGAAAACTATATTAAACTAATCTGAGTTTTCCCAAGACAACTTTCTCAAAGGCTGATGCCCCCTGTCGCTTTCCTTAGGTTGAGCCTGAATATCAAACGGATGTTCAAACATACATATGCAGTTGTATGATGTGATAAGACAAGAACAGCAGACTTTACGGTAAAGCAAAGGAAAACTAGCTATTGACTACAAACATACATCTTTCCAAGGTAATTTCTAAACTTCTGGGAGTGATTAAGCTTTCTCATAAAAGTCAGCTGATGATACTCAATCAGCTTTCCTCAGGGAGGCACAAAACACTTAATACTATTGAAAAACACTATGTAATAAATGCACGTTATGGCACAACACACACCCATAGTAATAAACCAAATTAAATAAGAGGAATTTTCCAAAGTACTCCATGCTGGTCTAACCTCTTCGCACTGATGTCAAAAATAATGGTTCCATGGGCTTAGATGGAAATGAAGTCAGGCCAGCGCAGAACGCATTTGAAAATCTCTCCATGATGCACTGGACATGCCATTCGTCATCTGCAGTCTGGTGTTTCTATTTTGTTGCCAATCTCATATACAAAAAGGAAAAATGACCCCTTCATCGGGGGACAGTGAGTTCCTCCATCAGGTTAATGACACCTTGATAACTACTTCTTTAGACGAGCCTTAGGTGTGTTTCTTGCTTAATTGAAAATTTTGCATGGCACAAGTAAAACAGAAGAACTATGCAGTCTTTCTGTCTGGTACCACTCAAAGGTGGAAAAATGATGAAAAGGAACGGCTGCATAGTAATGCAGGGAGTACTTGTCCCCATTTAAGCTAGAAGCTAAGAAAAGGATATTGTTTTGTTGCCAAAATTCTTCCATTAAATGCACATATAAAACCCTTTTTGCCTGGATTCCTGCCCAGAGCTGTTTCTCTCAACTTCCATTATGTTTAAAAATAAAAATCACATCAGCTAGAAGACATTCTCAATGAGGTACTGTAGCGTATCTCTCCCCTCAGTTAATTTATGTGAATTATGCTGTAGATCATGCTGCCTCCACAACTTACAGGTTTTTCACTCCTGTATCATTATAGCCAACATATATTGCCAACTTCTATTGCCTTCAATCTACGAATAAAGAGAAACTCTACCATAAAACAAAGTAGATGGTGGTTCATTCTCACATCCAATCACTGTAAATTATGTCTGTATAGTTAGGAAGAAGGGAAGGTGTTAATTTCACAGCAAAGGTTTGGAACAGATCCTGCTCAATTATGGTACTTTCCCCTTGCCTTGCCTAAATGCATTTAATCCATTCACAGTAGCCCAGTTTTCACTACCTGTTATCTTCTGACATACTCCTAGGCCTTCGAGGGCCTCCAGCCAACAGGGAACAGAGGCTTCTCTTTCAGTTTCATGCTCTCTGTCTCTTTCCATTTCTCTGAAGGATGGCCAAAATCTGCCCTGTGAAATTATCACCGACTCTCCAGCAGAGCCAGTCTTTTATATCTCGCACAGCAGCGGGGTAGCTCAGCAGATCCAACTCCTGATGATTTCTTCCAAAGAACAACATCCTCCCGTTACACCTCCATAAAGAGGTGCGTGGGTTTTAACTGGCAGTCGAGTGCAACAGGGATTTGGCACTACGTATCTGTCAGAGGCACCTTGTGTCTGAAGAGCAGAGCACTCTTTTATGCCTTCAAAAAGTTCTGCTGTAACCACCCAAGGAGGACCATCAGCACGATTTATCCTTAAAATATCAGGTTAGATGAAGTTTCCAGGTGTCACACAGCCCACATTGGCCAGCATGCACTTGCCCTTAAAGATGCTACACACAAACATTTAGTACTGACAAAAATTAATATGTATAATAATTACAGACCGGAGCAGCTTCAGCAGCCAGTAACACAGATACGCAGCATGCAAATACCATTTTAATGGCTGCTGTCTGAAATGCTTCAGTCAGGGCCCCTGGGAAGGTGGTCAAGAAAGATCTTAAGACATGCACCACCAGCACAAGATAAATACTTTAAAGGCTGTATCTTTGGAATAATTTTTCCAAGTTATTGTCTTTGTAGCTTTCTTCCAACCAGTGTCTTGATTTTTCCCGGAAAATTTAACTTCTTTTTTTTTTTTCTTTCTAAGGACCCAGGAAGCAAAGGTAAAACAAACTGATAAATGAGAAAATCTGAGCAACTGCCACTATGGATGGTGGACATGATTTACAAGAAAACAAAAATCCAAAGTGATGATTTCCCCACCCGGCACAAATACTTTTTCTCCCTGCTTTGAGTTTCTTGATTCCTGCAGAGAAAAAGTAGTGACACAAACTACTATATCAAAAAATAATTTTGCTTTCCCAAAATATCAAAATGTAAAGACCCTCTTCAAGTGACTTGGCAATTAAAGGCACAACTACTATGCAGAATCACGTAGCTCATCTTCAGGGCTGGGTGAAGCCTCAGCTGTACTAAAGTCAGAGAGAACTCTGGCACCGATTTCAACAAAATTAGTAGGACTTAACTTTTCTCTGGTGCCTCGTGTCAAGACATACCTGTGCTACACTGAAGCTGAGAGCCTCTAGATGACAAAACTAATGTTCTCAGTATGAACACGGCCCAAAGTGCTGATGAAATGATATGAAACTGCATAGATATCTCCTGAGGAGAACAGGGACATCACAACATTGTGTCCCAGTATTTGGTTATAAATACATATCCCATGGACTTCTCAAGTGAAGTCACACCAGAAGAACATTTTTATACTAAATACCTCTATCAGTGAATTTGCACTTGTGATGCATTGAGCTTGATATGCCACAGCTGCCTCCTGTTTTGTTCAGAGCTATAGTATCTACACTTGGTGTAAGCAACTCCTACAATAAGCTTAGTTTCTCTACAGCACACAGATACTTACACAATATGAGCCAGGTTTAGAGGTTTTTCAGGCTGGTCAGGGAACATTGGGTGCAAAGGTTCACGGCTGGAAGCACAGCTTAAAGACTTGCTAAGTGCATTAGTTAGCTTCTTAGCAGGTGATTTCTGGGAGGAACAAGGAAGGCAGAGGTAATCTGGACAAGTAAGGTGCATACTGTTTCTGCTACAGGAAGCACAAAACAACTGGAAGCTCTACAGCTTACGTACATATTCACTGACATCCCCCTCGCCCCCCTCCCGCCCCGAGAGTCTGGTAAGGCAAAGACCGCTCAGATTGGAGGAAAGGTTACTCTTAGCTTCAGGGGCCTTCAGAGTAGGCTAGGGGGGGTATATTTATATGGACAGACGCATCTGCCAGGGTCTATCTATTGGGACAGATGCAGTTGCCATGGCTTCTTTGCAATGCTGCACTCAGGTACTATTCAATGAAGAACAGCACAAAGTTAGTATTGCCCAGACTGGAGCTGGCTCGTACCTCACCAGCTTGGGAGTGCAAGCAGAACAAATCTGTGTATGCCTGTCCATATAGGTACACCGTACGGGACAGTTGCCTTCCTAAGTTGTGGGCCGGGCACAAGGCTGATACATCCTTTCTCTTCGCTTGCATTTCCCTCCTCGGCTCCAGCGCCCTGTACTATTTAGCTGCTGTTATAAAGCTCCTCTTCCACCTCCTGCGGCTGCTGCAGCCCCTGCCGTGCTGGGGAACGGGAAATTTCGGACACACGCACAATGGGAATTGCTCCATCATGGCAACAGCGTGCCTGAAGAGGCTGACGTACTGTCACTGACACCGAAAGACGGGGACGCTCTGCGCGAGAAGCACGCTTTTCACCCCGAGATCCCATCAGCTGGTCTAAAAACCCAGTCAGTATTTTCTGCTTTCTAATTTTGTCTGGACACTCTTTGCAGCTGAACACTTTTCTAAGGAAGGGCTCGGAGATCCAGGGTGCCTTTTAGGCTGTGTGAGAGGTTCTCAGGAAATCCAGCCAACCTCTCTGTGATTCATCTCCTCTGCCAGTAAAACGGGCAGTGAGCCTTACACTGTCTGCTCCCCCTGAAACACAGCTCTACACGCTGAAATTTAAAAATGTTTTTGGACCTTAACAGGAATAGTATTGTATATGTGCACACGCATCAAGTTATGACCGTAATCAAGGTAATAGTGAAATACTTCTATTATAGAATTTCAACCTAAATATGTAAAGTTCAGGCTTTTTCTCTTTCATTATAAATGCAATTTCACTCTGAATTCAGATCAGTTGAGTTCCACTGCACCTGTGAACACCTTTAATCTGCATGTGGAGCTCGACACGGATACATTATGGAGAATGCTAACCTGGTTTGAACAAACGCTAATGAATGCTACAGAAAGGCAATTTCAAACTTCAAGCAAAACATTTGTTTCTGACAAGGAAACATTTGAAACCACCAGCCATGTAGACATATTTTTGTCTTCTGCTGAGCAGAAAACTGAAGTTTTCCAATTACTTCCTACCTATAATTACAGCTTCCTCGTTACAGCAAAAAAGGATTTCATAGCACAAATTGCCATTAGGAATGGAGTCGGAGCTATGTAGCAGGCACTCTCCTGTTCAAAGACTAAACTCAATCCGTTCGTGTCTATGCAACAAGCAGCAATTAGGACCCACGAAAACACTTACAGACCCAGATCTGCTGGGAGGCAGCGCAGGGCCTGTGTGACTGGCATACAGAGCAAATCACATCAAATTTAACCCTTGCCTCCTCCAACGACAGAAAAACAGGTATTTTAAAAGCTTCAGAACTTTGTTTAAAAATACACACAAAGTGCTGAACAAACACGAGTCACTGTTATCTGCATGATTTTCTTTAATTATAATATTCTTTTGTAGTATTTGAGATTAGTTAGGATATTTCCGCCAGTCTCTGGATTTGAACCCTGAAGGATGCGGATGCTCTGTGACCAAGGGCTTCTTGTGGGGCTTTGCTCCAGTCCACGAAGGGCTTAGCCCCTAGGTCTGATGCCCTTCACAGAAGGTCAATGTAGCTGTTGATACTTCTCTTCCAGCTTAGAAAAAACGTTAAATTATTTTTTTTAACAACAAAAAGATTGAAACGTGTTTTTCCCTACAGTAAACACTACTGTGGATCTAAGCCTGTGATGATGCTCAAATCTACAGTGCCAGGACCATCCCATATGCTGCAGCCACTCGACTGAAAATATTGATGAATGAGCATTAAGTATCCATAATTTCATTTACACGTAGCCAAACAGAGAAAGCCAATGGCAATTTTACCGTGAGTCCCGTGGGAAGGGGAGAAGCTGCCGTGCGCCTGGTGCCCTGCTGCCAGCCTCTCCTGCGCTGCCCTCCCCGTGGCACCCATCATCACAGGCGCCCCAGACCCTCACCCAGAAAAGACCATTCCCACCTCTGTGCTCTCCTGATGGCTCCCAAGGCCGGAGCCTCCCTGAAGGGGTCACCGATCCGCACCAGCAGCCCAGCTCCCGGCCTCCCCGTGCCTGATGGCCGCTCGGAACTGCGGCCGGGGGCTTCTCCACCAGCTGGAGGGCAAAGCAGTCTGCAGCGAGGCGCGAGCCTTCCCTTACCCATGACGTGTACTCTTTCATTTGGTGCTGGTTGCTGTGGGAACCGCTGGCATGGCCCCTCCAAAAGCAGTCTTGACAGAGCTGGTAATTGTGACACTGCTGGCAGCGGTAGCGAAACCCCATCATGCTCTCGCTGTGGCAGTAGGAACACTCGACGGGGTGGAAGACTGCGCAGGAGACACAAACGCTGAGCCGTAAACCAAAGCAGAGAAACCCCCAGCAAAAGTTTACGGACAAAGCCCCAAACTGAAGGGCGAATCCCTTCTTTGTTTCTTGCGACCTGCAGCGTTGGATGCTGCCTGCAGCTTTGATCCGTGAGAACCCAGCAACCTGCGCTGAGCCACAGGCAACGCTTCTGACACTGGGCCCCAAACCCTTCATCACTTCTGAGCTGATGCTGGCACCTCCTGCTCGCAGCAGTGAAAAATCTGTTCGGTGTCTAACAGAATATGTGATAGAGGAAATTCATGGGGGGAAAATCCACTGCACCCTTCAACTGTGTTATGTGGGGAAGCCGAATGTTTTGCTGTGCTGCAAGGGGCTAAAGCCTCAGAGGAGAAGTCAAACTCAGCTGTCTGATTACCAGAAGCACAAAAACATACTTAGGCATGTTGTTGCCTCTTAATTACTGCTGTCTTGTCTGTGCAACTGGCGTCATTTAGGTACCTAGACATGGAGTGGAGCACTGAGCTTTGGACGCCCAGATTTGGAAAGCTGGCCATCAAAGGGACGGACCCCTACGCTCCTGTTCTCTGTTCCACGCAGAAGCAGACAGTAACGAGGATGCAAGTCACCAAGCGCGCTATGGCACCTCTCATGACATTCTGAAGCCCCTTCCTGGCAGTAGTGCTATTTCTGTTCCTCTCTCCTCACTACAGCATGTACCCAATTTACCACGGGGTGCTGAACACCTCCTTGTTCCCAGGCACCTTCTGCTTCTCTGTTGTAAGGTTCAGTCTGGGAGGATTTGGATCAGTGCTGAGCCATGTCAGGGTTTTAATTTCTTGCCAGGATTTCGCAGCAGGAAGAGTTAGTGCTCTAGGCTGGGAAACAGTGCGAAGCTGGTGAGGGCCGGGGGACACGAAAAGAGCTTGAAGAAGGTGGCATAGATAAGTAGCTCTGTAGTCAACAAGGACTTGGGAACATCACATTATCCACCTTGGTGCCCTTCAGTGGAAGAGGGATTTATTTAGTACAAGAACAGGTATGACTTCCTCCTTCTCCTTTTATCATTAAAAAATGGCTGCACAGCTCCCCTTCCACCACCGTATTTTCCTGTTGGAAATATGGTATAAATACTTTTCTTGCCTAACAGGATGAGTATGTATGATCTTTTCTTCCTCCTGCCTCCTCTCCCTCCCCCCCCTTTTTCCCTGCTGCATCCCAAAGCTTCAGTTATGCTAGAGGTAAACCTTCAAGTGAGCAACAACACAGGAATATTGAACAATTCCCTTATACAACAGCTTCTGAGGAGGCAAAATACTGGGCTGGAAAATTGTTTACAAAATAATCTATTTATCTTGCTAAATTAATATTTTAAAATTTTTGTATAAACTTCCTCCCTTTTTAAAATCTCCTTTTTCTAGATATAATGTACTGGAATAACAACTGTCAGCATCATTGCCTCCTAATATTCATGAGCAAGAAATGCCACATTAGGAACAAGTACACCCAGATAAACAAGACAGTAAAAAGGCATTTCTTGTCTTGTGTTTTTTTTCTATTTAATATTGTCAGTAGTAGTCCTTCTGGACAGCAGAAGCCAGCTGCACTGGAACTGGAGAACTCCTCCAGAACTACATGAGGTACTGCATGGAGTTTGTGCGCTGCAATTTGGTGGTGCACACAGTGAGATGAGATGCACAAGCTTTCTAGCTCTGCCCCTGCACCTTCAGTGTGGCAGCATCTTCTACAGAAACAGTATAGGAAGGGTTTGGCTGGAGGGCTACATCTGTGACTATGTCTGTGAACTTTTCCCCGGGTGTGTAAGAAGTTGGAAGGCTGAGGCAGATGTTATAGTCCAGGGACATGTGATACATACTGTGCAATAACCAAATGAGTTGATCTTCATGGTCCCTTCCTGTCCTAAAATCTGTGATCTATTCATTTTGAGGAAAGACAACCCTTGAGGAGAAAGAGACATCTCAAAGTTAAATCCTCATCTTCCATACAAGCAAAGGATAAGGACGAATCTGGAACTTCCTTTTCGGAATATATTGTCTGGCAGTGTAGGTTTTGGAGATCCTTCATAAGGATCTTTTTGCTGGCATTTTGCACTGCACTGGACATCTTCTGCCAAGAATACGGCATGAACGGAAACTGCCAAGCTGTTTCTTCTTTGCTGACATATGTCACAGCTAATAAAAGTTGTAGCCTTGATAGTTTACCAAACATAAGAGTGTGAATGGACAAAATTCTATCGCTCTTTGCTTATCCAGAGCACAGGAGGAGAGGACTTGATCAGGATAATTTCCTGGGCATAGCAAAAACTAAGTCACTTTCCTGGCTGCATGACCAACAGGATTCTTAAAATATTTTACCAGTGGCTGTAAAAATAGCACACGGACTCGATGAACCCAGTACAGTAGCTCCCACAAAACTATCTAGAGTGAGAAAATCATCACACAAAAGTTTACTCTTGTAACTGGTTTTTGGCAGCAGCTCTTACTCACCATTTTCAACATTTGCCAGTCGATGCAGAAGTGGTAACCACACTAGACACTGCGGCGGGGGATCAGACATGAGAGTATCCAAGAAAGTGTTTAATGTGACTTTTTTCTGCTCAAACAAGCAAACAAACATGCACAAAGAATCAGTAATTAGACATGTCAAAACAATTTTATCTTGTGCTCAGAGAAACACTGGGGAACAAGTTTCAGACACTGTTTGCTTGCAGCCCTGGTTTACTAAAACGAACAAGTAATACTAGCAAAGCTTTTCTGGACTATTTTTAGTAGTTACAACGTATACTACTGATGACTAGCAGTCCTTTTCACAAGGCTGGGTTGGAGACACCTAGCTCCCACTCACTTGAAGACTCTCTTCTAAAGTGGTTGCCTGAAGATGCTTTGTGAATAAGACTGGCATTCAAGTCTTTATGTTCTCATGTGTTTTGAGTACCCCACAATGAGTACAAGCACATGTAGGTATCACTACGTAGTACCAATTTTCACATGAAAAGTCACTGCAGAGAAACGACTGAAGGTACTCCAACGAAGAAAGGGAAAGTAAATAATGACAAGGGAGCATAACTTCAAAACAAATATAAGGTAGGGACAGACCATCACAGGCAGTTGTGTTACTGTAATTTGAGCAACTAGGCTTGTCTGTTGAGCAATGGCAACTAGTTATGTTGTGATCTGATTGTGGGATGCTGTGTTTGCAGTCACTCATGGACTGCAACTGTTCCTAAACTCTCCACACCTGTAAGCACTTAAAGATCTATACTCCTTTATCTTTCAAAGAGATTTAAACTCTAAAATATCCCTCTTGATTTTAAAAATGTAATCTAGGGCCTGAAGTTTCTTAGGTGTCTGAAAAAAGCCATCACAAATCTTAGTTAATTTGTTGTCTCAGACCTATAGGTGATACTTTAGCCTATGTCCACCATAAATACTTGCTCTTTCCTATGTAGTATACTGGCTACACAGTGCGTACTAAAGTACGCAGCTACTGGGTGGTCAAGGACAAAGAGTCCTTAAGAAATCAGCAACTGAGTCTTCCTTTAAAATAAAATTAAGATGCAAAAATACTGAGCCCTGTTGAGAATGTGTGCAGATATAATCTACAGAAATACATATTTAAGTAGTATCCCCATATCCAAAGGAATTGCTAAATTGTCATATCTGACTGCATAAGCTACTGCTTTAACTTGCTAAAGAACTGTGGTTATCCCATGAGGAAGCAAGACAGCAGCTACGCAGTGACATGTAACATCTCCGTGTGTTGTGGAATGCTTTTAAGAGCTGAGATTTCCAGATGGAGTGTCTGTGCTGCATTTATATACAATTGCCACCAAATATAAAGAAAATCATTATTTCTCTTCTACACTGAGTGATCAGTGGAAAACATCTCACTCAGTAGCAGTATCAGGGCTGAAATATTGCAAGATATTGGGAAATATATAAACGTATTTGTCCCTAAAAGAAGAGAAAATACTTCAGGCCAGTTGTGAAAATGGTCTTGAATTTTTAATGAACAGAAATAGCCAGAACGTGAGCTTTACATCTCATTGAAATACTACCTTTTCCCACAATACCTTCAGTATGAAAGTCCAAACAAACGGCTGCCACCTGCTTGTTGTATGAATGATCTTCCCACCCATGGAAAGCGGATAGCAACTTCCATAATAGGCTTCCTACACTATAAGCATCAGCTCACAGAAAACGATCTTTCTTTTGGAAATCTGCTGTGGATTTTTGGCAGGGCTTTGCTGACCAATGCTACCAGCAAATTGCAGCAGAACCGAGAATAGGAAGAGAAAAGGCAGAACGAAGTCTAGGAAAAGAAGGGTCCCCCAGTGCCCCATACTGCAGAGCCCAGCAGCCTTCAGCCTTCCCTCCGCTCTTGAAGGCAGGTAAGTCGACAGCAAACACACAACCAGTCCAAACAAGCAAATAGATGGGGAGACAAGAACAGCTCTTCCACAGTGCAGTAGGCTTTTGAATGCAGCTATAATTTAAAACCTGATTTGCACCAAATAAAGCAACTTTGCTTCACTGACAGCTTTATGGCCAAACTTCTCTGGTGGTCACTGATTTTATGGATTAGAGAGAGCAGTGTCCCTTAAAAGGACACCAGAAGAGCAATTTTCATACATTTTAAAAGGCATATTTTCCTCCCGCAGTTTTTTTTTCAGCTCCTGGGGAAGCTGAAACTGAAAGCTGTTTTCTATATATACACTACATGCAGATGGAGTCTAGGTTTGTGGAATAACACTTAGCCAAGTGCTAGGAAAATGAAGTTAGTGTCAGTCCTGTTAGTTTGGGATAAAAAAAGAGAAATAAAAAATATTTTTTACAATAACAACACTTTTTAATACAAATACAGTATAACGTCACATTAATCCTACCTACAGGGGAAAGTGTGGCAAGAAAAGTCCTTTTTCAGCCACAGATTTGTATTCTGAAACATTATGTCACTTGCTGTGGCATTTCTGTTCCATTAATTTGCTGATGAGGAAACACTGTTGTTTCTATTCTGAAGAGCCATTCAACCCAGCAGTGGTTCAAAGACAGAGGAAAAAACACGGTTTGATCAAGTAAACCAGTACAATGGGGAATAACAAAACATTTCTGCAAGAGGAATAATACTTTCAGATGCAAACTGAAACAGATTTGACATCGTGAGCAGAAGCTCATTTCCAGAATTCTGTCTTTCCCTGAAACTGAGGAATCTATATATCAGGGGGCTGAAAGGCTTCTGTTTAGCAAAAGTGGTCCATACTGAGAACAAGAGAGAGTGCCAAACTAATCCCAAGGTATCAACTTTTGATAATGCTAAGGCCGTAGGAGAGAGTGAAAGAACGACCTACGGTGTGACTAAGACTGTGAGTAGCATTTATCATAGTGTCATAGGGATATGTTGTTTTGAGTCTCATTTCATAACTCTGGTTCATCTTTGGTGAAGACGTAATCAGAACTGCATAAAGTGAAATTAAGTGAAATATTAGACTAGATTGACAAGAGCACTGGGCTGCCGACAGATGCAAAACAGCAGCTTTGTAAATCCTGCATCAGTCAGAGACCTAACTCTCATTAGCTTTAAATGGAGATTGTAAACTAAACCACCTAACGCCTGTTTGGAGACTTTGCTTCTTCAAGTACCTTAGTACATCTGGTCCACTCATTTGGGTGCAATGTCAATGAAAGTGCCATTTCTGAGCGCTGCCTAGATAGAAAATGAGGGGTGAATGACTTTTTTTCAGGAAAAGAAATTGCTTATTTGATCTTTAATAATATGACGTCCAACACGCAAAGCTTGAATGCCCTGCTGCCGTGCAAGAGCATTCTTTTATTACTTCTAACACAAAACTACCAAAAGTCACTTCACGATGTAAATTCTTCAATATAAGATGAAGTACTGTCTTAAACCTCCCACTGTGAAACAACACTAGTTTCACATACGCAAACATTACCATTTAAAATTATTTGGGACATGATTCAAGAAATTAATTTCAACAACTCCTTTCAGTTGACAGAGTGTCTATTGATTAGTGATGAAACTGAGGGAAAACAAAAATGAGACTCTATTTTGCATGAAAATGACACTATTCCTGCTCCATTCAACTTACTCATTCTTCAGTATTCAGTCAGCAAACAGAAGTATAAAGAGAAGGAGAATACCATTTTATTTCTAACATTTTCCCAGTTTCAGCATCTTCCCTTACTTTGTACTTATGGAATTATACAGTGTAATGTGTAGCAAGAGCCAGAAGAATTCTCTCTTTCTCCACTGGAGAAGCGGACAACCAGCCCCAACCATGGGATTTTTGAAGTGCTAGGTATTAGCTGCACCCAACATACTGTACTCAGTGCTCCTACAGAGTGTGGTGAGTTATGGAAAAATCTCATATTTTGTTCAGGATAAATTCACTGCTTTCCTGATCCTACCTCACTGATATTATCTGTAAGAGACTAGGGATTTTCTAATACCTATTGACTCCCATTTTCAATAAAGGTTTAAGGCAATTTTCTACTCACTCATAAACTCCTCGTGTGCGTACACCATCACTTCGAAAACATGTAGTTTGATTTTTCAGTGGGAGCTGAGCTTTGTATGGAGAAGCTTAAGTCTCATATATGCTTATAGCATCAACAACTAACTGGAGCGGAGGATCACATGTCTTGGGATATTTATATCTCTTAAATGTAAGTATCCAACTTAGGTGCTTAAATTAGAAAGTTAGTCTCCTCGTGCTCCCTAATTTAGGAACACCTAAGTTAAGATCCTGCTCTGAATCACGTTTGACTATGCTTCTCTCCTCCGTGGTTATATGGAGAACCCATAGAAACTAGCTTCCTATTGAAGGCACCTCACCCTCATGGCAGAAATTAGCAAAGTGAACCTCCCCTCCACCCAGCCATGCGTTTCCCGGGCAAATATGCAGATATGTGTAAGAAAGGAAGCAAGTCTTGGCCTGCTCAGAGGGGTGATTGAGATCCTGTGTCTAGGATGCTCACTCTTCATTTACCTGTTGTGAGAAACAGGATTTTGCTGATTGCTCAGTATAACCAAATGAAGGCCCTTCGAAAACAGCCGTAGGCAGCTTGAGAACCTCCCGCAGAAACATGTCGTATCTGCCATAAACCATCACTCCACTGGAGTCGGAAATCATTGAGAAAATATCTGAGGAGGGAAAAGACAAGAAAAGGACACAGCAACTTCAGTGAGAACTACAGATTTGCTCTGAATTCAGTATTATCTGATTTGAACCAGAAGTGCTAAGCAACATGTTCTGCTTACGGAAACCTCTGCTATTACTCCATCTTTAATTAGGCTCCCTCCCAACACAAAAGAATGATTTACATATAAAAAAGTAGCTGATTTTGATATTAAAATACTCCTGCTTTTTTCCATTGTGTGTGGTCATTTATTTGAAGCGAAGTCTAACACATGGCACGAGGCAGTAATTTAATCAGATAAGAAGGATCTAATTTGATAAGATATGCAACAGCAGCTTTTTGCCTACTGTCAGCTTACCACGTCAAATCTAAATCTTGTCAATGAGTTCATTAAGTCAGTTAGTATTGTTTTGGACACACAAAGCACTGAAGGTTTTTCAAATGCATTACTTTACACTCTTCTCCTTTTTTTTCCTTTTTTGTTCATGTATAAAAATATTGCATCTTTATTATTCCAGAGATGCATGTTTCTCTGCCTTTACTTTTCCCCTTGTTTAAAATTATTCTAACCTTAGCAGGAGATCATAGACTAAGGAACATTTATCGTTTTTCAGGCTGTCATGTCAGCTGCTTCATGTCCAGGAAGCTGGAAGGGAAACTCTGACAACAGGACCCTGGGACTACTGACCTGAAAAAACAGCATCGTATTCCAGCCTTCTGCTGGATGGACCCTGCCCTATTCTTAAAGCAGCCTAGGGAACAAACAGTGTTCAGTTTATAATAGTGTTCTATTTATAATTTATAATTTAAGTTCAGTCTGTGTTTGAGTTTCTACATAGGAATAATATATTAAAAAATGGCACCAGATCTGGAAGACTAAATTAGCTCCTCGGATTCTACTTGTCTACTCTAATCAACAACAATTTGTAAAACTCAGTTTTCTTTGGCTGTGGTAGAAGGCTCAGACGACACTGAAGATTGACATTAATCATTTGGTCAAAAAATCTGGAAAATGGTGTTCTGGATCTGAGTTACAGATCATAGCACTAAACAGAAAGTCTTTCATTGCAGCTATCAGTAAACTATGTGTTGGCTATTGGGGAACTGGGAATAAATCCTATGAAATGAGAATCTGTTCTCCAAAATAGATAGAATCAGTATGTGCCCTATGGGAAGAAATATAAATAGTGCACAAATATATTGTACTTCTAAGTGTGAAATGAGAGAGATGTTATTAAAACAAAGTCTGAAGAAATTGCTAAATGATGCTTTATGATGTTGAACATTTGAGGCAATTACCTGTACTCTGAATTCAATCATCCCAGAGAAAAAAATAAAATCCACCAATCAGACACTCAATATATGCAACTTGGCCTCAAAAGTATGAAACCTGGTGTGAAGTTCAGCCGAACATTTAGCAAGATTTACTTGGAGATAAATATAGTGCAAATCCCAAATGCAGCCATGATACTATAACTTAGTCTAATTCCCTCTTTTCCTACCTGTACTGTTATCTCTCCAAGTACAACAATGATTAACAGGTAAAAAATATCACTCAAAAGACTTACATCTTAATTTGTCCATGATCTTTCCTCCACAAAGAGTTGCCAAGGCCATTTTGACAGCAAAAACGGAAATTTTACCGTGTCCTTCCCTGCTCAAAAGTAGAAAGCAGACACATTTCATATGTCCATTTTATAACATGGACCTCTTTCCATTTAAAATGTCTATCATTGACATGACATATTATAAAGCATGCTATATGTGGATTGACATACAAAGAAATAAGACCTTCAAAGTCAAAGCTTGTTTTGTGAGAACACACATCAGTACATAAAAACCTCAGAACAGATTTATTATGTATATGAAGCTCAGTATTAAAACATTCATCTCAGTATACACTAAGGTGATAATTATTACTGTTATTTGTGCTACAGTAGCACTGGAAGACACCTATCACACTCATGGTACCCTAAGTGCACCATGTACCTTCTGTCTGTCTGTTTTGTGTCATTTTTTGGAAGTGGAGCTTCCTGTTAAAATATATACAATTGCGTCTTATATAAGATTGTCTAACTGTACTGGCAATAGCAATCTATAAAAATTTAGCTCTTCAGCAATATTTCTGAAATGACTTTGTTGATTGTCATTTATAATTCTAATGAAGAAAATTGTGTCTGATCAGAACGAGAAGATAAACTTATTCTGGAAAGACACAGAGCCTGTGACTGTCTCTCTCTGCTAACCCCAAACCAGACTAATACAGTAACACGTACATATATAGTAGACGTGAACGGTATACCCATATCAGTACATTAAAACATGCTACTTGCTTCACTGCTATGTTCATTAAGTCACTGAGACTTTAGAAGATAGGTCAGTTCCCTAAGCTTAGCTAGTTAATAATCTTTAAAGTTCAGTTGATTGGATTTAGTTCTACATCAGTGTAACCCATGATTCTAAATATTAATTCTAAACATTCTTTGGACTCATTTAAAATTCTACTTTGTGTCAGAAAATCAACTAGAAATACAGACAAAAAGAAATAAATTCACTACTTCAGTATCTAAGAAATAAAACTTTACTATGTTATTTAACGCTGGCTTTCGTTCATGTTTTCTTTTTCATTGCATTGTGTTCTCTTTGACTGCCTTCATAAGATTAAAATCACAGTACAGCAATTTCCAGTCTTCTGTATTTCCATCCTTCCCTGACTGGATTCTAATTTGTGGAAACCAGGACCTAGCACTGCTATGGATGAGAATTTAGTCATTTTGCATTCTTTTTGTGCATGCTACCCTTTAGACCTTTCGGATTTTTTCTGCACTGTTTCATGATTAAGTTTTCGCCTGCCTTTATAAGAGTTGTTCTACTTAAGAAAAATAAATGCTAAGTGGAAGCAATGGTGTTACTAAGAAGCAATGGAAGAATTAGAGAAAAAATTAAGCCCATGTGGAAGTGTTTCAGATTTAGATTATTTTTCCCCGTAGGTTTAGTTACATTTACTAATAGGAATATATTCTCGAATGGCAGATGCACATGAACTCGCCTTCAGCTTTCCACCCCAGAGCCATCGGCTTTTCCCATACTCTAACGGTTATGACAAAGAGGAACAGAAAAAGAAAAGATTTCATTTATCTCTTCAATCTCTCCAGTTGAGTTGATTAGTTTTGACACTGTATTTTGTATCGGTCATTTGTATTCATAAAAGCATCACTAAAGCTGGTATAAATTCAATTTGCCCTCCAAATATATATGTGTATGTGTGCATACTTATACACACATGCATATATAAATATATATGACTGATAAACGGACAGGATAATGGGGCATAAGGCTCACCAATATCATTTGGCTCCAGAAGTGCCCTAAGCTATGTCTAAGCACTACAGATGCCCTTGACTGGCAGCACTGGGGCCTCACAGTGTTTGCTGCGCAAAAGCAAATGCTGAAGCAGAGGCTCACAGCAGCATAAAGATCTGTTGAAGCTGGTGCTCCCTGAAAGACGCTTTAGGCTTCTAATGCAGAGAGATACAAATTTTGCTAGTGGAAACAGGAGAGGGCAGAAAGTATTTTGATTTTATATAGCACCTCTCTCACTGAGGTTACTCTTCAGATCCCTGCAGAAAAGCACCATAAATGATGGCAAAGGCAAACCTTGAAGCTGATATGCACTTAGCAACAACACAGGATGGAGTACTTAGGAAAGAGAATGATGGCCAGGGCTTAAGGTTATCTCCTGCTGCTTGGGGAAAAAAGGGCAAAAAATAATACATGCTTTTAGACACCAGAGCAGAGCAGAAGGTTTCCTCTTCAAATGTGTGGCTCCAGAGACAGACAGCCTCCCCCAGAGCAAGGAAGCCCCATGGACTGTCTGATAAAATCCACAGAACATACAAGGCTAAGTCCAGCTCCAGGGCCTGAATTTGCCTTTTGGGTCAGCAAGGAGGGCGGTACCAAACGGATGACACTGATATTTGTCAGGATCTCCAGCAACACTCCTACTGAGACAGCCATATGGTGGGGAAAGCTACAAAGAAATAACATCACATCTTCAGAAATAGCAAATGTGTCCCATGAAATGGTCATCAAGAAAATCTGATTTTTCTCGTTAACTAGTGTCCTGGTTTTGGTTAAAACAGAACCAGTTCTCTTTTAGTGAATCTTCCTTACAGCTATGTTCTTAGTAACCGCATTTTTCTGAAGCTGGCTGCACATTTTACAGACAGTGTCCGCTCCAAAGCTGGTAACACTTAATGTTTATAGTTACACTGAGCTAACGGTAGGAAAGCAATGCAGAAAAAGGCCTCTGTTTATAATTTTCACTATAGCAGCCAAGGTCACTGACAGATCTCTTAGGTCCTGCAAGTGAGGAGTCGGAAAGGGCCACACTCACAGGGAGGGGGGGACAGGACAGGTGACCCGATATTGACCAACGCGGTATTCCACGCCACCCACGACATACGCAGCTTAATGCTGGGGGATCACGAGGGTCTCGCTCTCTTCATCCATGGCCGCTTTCTGAAGAGGACCCTGCTCATTGTTCTGCCTGCGATTCTGATCCAGATCCTGACGTGTGCATCCCTGAGTCCAGTCCCTGTCTGCTGCCGAGGCCAGTCCAGGAGTGCCTGGTGCTGCCCGGCAGCTGCTGGCGGGATGCCGGCACCCAGCTCCAGGAAACTCAGTGTAAGTTTTGTACATATTGCATTATTTCTCTTATTATTAATATTATTAGTATTATTAGTGCTATTAGTAAAACTTCTTATATTCAGTTTGTCAGTCTCTCTCCCTTTTCCTCCTTTTCCCTTCGTCTGGTGGGAGGGTGGGGGTTAACAGAGAGCATCTGTCACTCAGTTTATTGATGTCCTGCTATAAATGGTGACCACTAGGCATGAAGTAGTGCTCCCCCAATGCTTTAGGTTATCTTTTCCAAAAATAACAAAATTTCTTTGGTGACTTGTGGGCCTCCTACTGCCCACGTTAATTAGGACAGCCAGTCCTGAAATGTCAGAGGCTGCAACTACAAATTCCCATTTTCACAACCAGGTTTCAGAGAGGAAATTTTATTGAAATTATTAAGCAAAATCCTTTCATTTAGGAAAGCAAAATGCATAACGACCAAATCCCTGAAATGCATTTTTTTTGCTGGATTTCCTTCACAAAAGCTAGCTCGCCTGTACAGCTTTCAATGAGTAGCGAAGGTAGAGAAGGGAGGGAATTAAACAATTTACAGCTCTGAATAGATGGATGAGCAAGAAGTTCTACTTCCAAAACAGATGCTGAAAATCTTCATGTATTGAACTCAGTGTGATTCAAATGAGCATTTGATTAAACAAGGGCATGAATATTGGTTCCTTTCCTTGTAGAAGTCAAGCGCCTCCAGTGAGACTGGGTCTGTTCCATAGCCCAGAGCTCACAGGACAGGACAGGATCTATAGGACAGGTATGTCAAGGGACAGAGAAATATCAGCTACGATCTTGCCAGTTAAGCCTTGCAGTAGGAATAGCTGTACTGCAATACAGAATCAGTGCTGAAGATGATCTAGCACAGAACATTTTGCAGCCTGTTTACAAAGAGCCTTTTTGGGAACAGCTCGATTGAATGAGGCTGACATTCCACCCAGCCGTCTGTGTAGGCTTTGACACCGGCCTGGGAGGAATTTTTCAGAGAGGTTTGAACTTGTCATCTTTCTAGAAAGTACTGTGTGCCAGTGTAGGAAGCATGCTATTATTTCATAAAGCCAGTTAATCACCTTAGACCTTGAAGTACAAGCCATTGCCCAATTATCACATGCAGTTAAAAACACAAATCCGGCATGTTTTTGTCCATGTTCTTTAAAGTCTGACTGCCTCATTCTGCTCACTGGTTTTGGTCTGTTGGCATCCTCTACCACATGATGCTGACTTTCACACACTAATGGCAAATTAATTTGAATGGCATCTCTATTTGTGAATTTTGAATTTCTTGACTTGCAGTTTTAGAAGGCTGCACTTTGGTTTTGGCTTAGCATGAAGCAGCACCACAGTTAGTGCTATGTGAAATCCTACACACTGTAAGTTTTCCCCACTTTTTCCTCCCTTCAGGGTTGAGCAGCAGGGAAATATAATTAACTATAGGCCTAATGAATCCCCAGGGACATGAAAAAATCATCAAAAAATTGGGATGAACGTTCAGCACATGCAGTGGGCAAGCTGGCCCACGTGCCATGGCCTTGTTCAGGCCTTACTTCCTCTTAAGTTTCTAGCTCCTGAGAAGACATCCATATTGCCTAGGGAAATACTCCCTGCCAGAAGGCAGAGAAACCTGCCAGGTTTTCAGCAGGCTATAAAGAAAGGAAGAAGCTCTGTTTAAAGCCTGGAGGACCTTCAGCCAGCACAGTACATGTGGGGCAGTATATATTAACTAGAACTAAATAAATGAGACAGTGGTAGGCTTACTAGATTTTAAATCACAGATTAACTTGTCCCTTGTGGCTGTTTCACATATCTTAAGTTGCAGACTCCATTTCTCCACTCTCTTTTTTTGCATTTCAAACGAGACATGAGAAACAGCACAATCTTTTCTGGACCTGCCCACAGTACAGCAGGGACACCACCATTCTGTGTAGCCACAGATACCAAAAACATCCACAACCACTTAGAACAGCTTTCTAATTTATACCGAAGAGCTATTTGGTCTCAGTCAATTGCTTTGGTCTTAGAAAGCTATTCTGTTCTTTTTAGGGTTTGGGGTTTTTTCTGGTTGTTTTCTGTGTTCATAGAATCAAATGTGGTCATAATAACATTCATTAATAAACATAAAAAATAATTTCTCAGTAGCCATCCAGAAATCTGGATAGCATTTCTGCAGATCAACTGTTTCCTTAAAAACACAAGGCTAAGAAACAGAGGAGACAACCCTGGTCCAATATAACAGGATTATTTTAAGAATGACTGTTGTGATTTCAGTATGATTCATGTGCCTAGTTAAACTTCTCTTTTCATAGAAGACTGCAAGCAACTTAGTTTAACTGTCCAATCTCTATAAATGGGGGGAGAGTGAGAAAAAGACTTCATCCCACCTCACAGTTCCCCTCCTGCTCCCCCTATATGCAATGTACTGCCTCTCTGCGAGCACAAGACCACGAGAAAAGACCTTGCTCCTCCTTCTACCAACTTGTAGCCTTCAGCAGAGAAGCACCTTTCTGCTGCACTGCAGGGGAGGAGAGGGAAGGGAGCAACATGGGAAGCAGAGATATCAGCTCTGGTTACACCCCAGCAGCTCTCACACCATCCCTGTAGCACGTGGAGCCACCTCCCTACATTTCCCAGAAACAGGGAAATCTGTACCACCAGCAGCTGCTAAACCAACACCCAACCCAAAATTTCAATAATCTGAACCATACTAAAGGGTAGGGCACATTTTGAGAATCAGATACTTAACTCGTATGTCTCCATCTGTGTTAGGTGTCCACACTCCCATTACAGTCAAGAGAGATCTAGTTGACACACATCTCCTTGAAGCCTGAACTTCGGTATCTCAGATTGCACCTGAACCTCATCCCAGATGTTTGGTGCATTTAAAACGGGGTGATAGGCAGTTAGTCCCTGTCTCAGATCCCAGAGCTGGGAGCCTCTTCTTGGGGGTCCTTTGGGTGTCTCTGTCCTTCTTAGAAATGCCTCCTGTGCACCCCACTCGGAAGCAGCACGACAGACTGAACGGCTGCTGAGGGAATGGAATGTGGGTCACAGCCCCCTCACCCCTGGGAGGTCCTTATGGGAGCCCAGGAACAGGTCACGACCCACAGCACATGGGATGTTTTCAGGGAAAGCAAAACCTTGCTCCTTTATGCACACTGTTTCCCTATGGGGCAGTAAAACCCCCTCCTCTGCAAGAAGCCTTGACGTCTAGCTGAGATCTCTACCCCTGCTACAGCAAGCTACAAAACAAGCACATCACTGCAGGTCTTGCTTCCACGGTCCTGGGCCTTTCCTTGTGTTTACCAGCTGGGAAGCAATTTCTTTGTGGTGTGTGCCGCTCCACGCATTCAGCCATTTTCGTCGTCCTTTACTGTTCTTGTCACAGCCACGACAGTAGAAATTAAAATGCCCGTTCCTTCTTTTACTGCCCTCGAGGGGACAAAAATATTCCTGGAGTCTATGGTTTCACAACAGATTGGCTTCTTTATTTTTTCCCCTCGGAGGGGCCGGAGGGGAGGTTGGGTGCAGACTCGTCATGTGGAACATCTACTTTTTCTCTCTGTTGCCATGGCAACTGAGCCGCTGGCTGGTCTGGCTCTGAAAGGTGCTCGATGGTACCCAGCACCGAGGCCCTCAAGCGAGAGGACAGGAAAGAGGGAGGGGGAGAGGGGCAGCATCCTTATTTTATATGCGTCATGGCCCATGTTTTCAGCTGGTGAATTTTCAAAATGTAAGCCATAAACAGACAATAGGTCATCTGCATCTGTCAGACTTAACCGCTGGTCTCCAGCAATTCGGTTTTGAGGATTGCAAATATGGCAGTACAGGTTGATGACTATGTATTCAGAAACTGTAATATGTATACACAGTATACTCATTAAGGTAAGTGGCTCGCTCTGTCTTGAACTCATCCTTTTTGTAATATGCATCCCATGCAGTAATGAAAAACATGAATTTCAGCATCACCTCCAGGTCTTTATCCTTTTTCTGTCATGGTCTTAAAATCATGCTGCACTGGGTTGAGCCAGAAAAAAAAATTGCTTACAGCTGCAAGAACTTGCAGGAAAATGAGCTCTTTCAAAATAACGAGCTATTAACCCATGTCACTGCTGCAGAGGCATTGCAGTGGTGTCAGCCACTGGTGTGTCAATAAATAACAAGGCAAATCAGAAGTGGATGTAAATTTGTTTCTGTAGATAATTCTTTGATATAAACTGGAACAAGTCTGAGTGACTGGATGAAAACACAGTTGTGCTGAATTTGGCTTGACAGAAAGGAAAGCAGAGGTCCTTAATTTAGGTTCTCTCCCTAGTTAGCACTATTCACATGCTCATTATTTGGGTCAGAATTTAGCTTGTTCAATTGTTTTCCAAAGATATTTCTGAACACGTAAAATCCTTTCACCAGTTGGGAGAAGAGGGAAGAAAGGCAGACTTACGGATCAAAGGCCGCTAGCAAGAAGTTGAGCAGTAAGCTGATGGATTGCTCCACGTTGATCTGGTGGGTTGTCGGCATCCGTTTGTTGAGCTGGTAGAAGATTGTTGAAATCACAGCTTCCAGGCGAGCCACATTCAGTTCGATGCTGGGGTCCAGGTTGTTCAGCGCGTTTTCCCGCAAGGCTTCGATCACGTTCCAGATGTCCACCAGGTGCACTAGGGGACAGGACAGAAAGAGTCAGTGGGGACCTACACTCCTGAAAGCAACTGAGAAAAAAAGTCACCTCCATCCCACAGGATGGGGAATAACACAATCACATGGGACACACTTCATGAATAATTAAAGGCATTAATGTATTTTCCACCGCTGAGAATTTAACTTGGCAGAAGAAAGAGCAAAAAAAAATTCCAATCTGTTAATAAGGAAACAATATGTTGATATTATTAGTTGCAATGAGCACAACCTCAGCTCGGGAAATCATTCCTCGTTGTATAAAGTATTCAAGTAAAAAACCTATATTTTACAGAAATCACTGGAAGGTAAACATATGCTAATTGTTTTTCTAAACCATGCCTCTATGAAGCCCCATTCAGAAATTACTCTTAGATATTAGTTTGCATAGCAGATGGGATTTTTCGAAGATCCTACAAATACCAAGTGTTTAACACGGACTGACATTTTGAAAATTCTTTTCAGCAATTTGTATGGAAAGCAAAATATTTTACAGAAACAGAATTGTAACTGAGTCAGGGTAGACAAGCTACATTTAAACAAAGAACACGTAATGAAGTGATCCCAAAGTCGTAATTCGTGCCTTCTAAATATATTTGCCAAATGCTTTGTTAAATCTCTCTCTCTTTGATAAAGTCCCAGACTAAGCTGAATTTCACGGGGGCTGTTTCTACCAACAAGGACAGCTTAAAGGACGGTCTCTGCTGACCCTTCATACTGTACCCAAACAGAAATCTTGTTTGCGTAGCACTGTTATTGTGGCAGTATGATCAGCTTGCCACAGACTGGCATTTCCAGAAGCGGTGGACCATGCAAAAAATAAAAAAAGCATACACTCATTCGAAATTTGGATTTAGTTCAAATCTGAACTCAATGAATCATCCCCTTTTTTATCTTAAGTATTACCTACTGTCTTATGAAACTGTCAATAAGAAACAAATAATGAGATTCAGGGTGCAAATTCTCTTTTTTTTTACCAGAGAAACTACTGTACAGTTCTTATTACTTAGCATGGTGACGTCTCCCCATGGTAATCTCCTTTTGACATACCAAGAGCCATCTGTATGTGGAAGGAGATGCTTTGTTTTGTAGATGATAGAGAAATTTAATTCTAATTCTCATAATTACATTTTTACTTGCTTGGTTTGCAGGTGCTGTCTCAGACTGCAATGTGACATGGCGATCTGATGACAGGGAAATGTAAGCTGGTACTAGACAGATAAATGAAATCAGATATACTGTTATTTTACTCTAGAATTTTTCCCTATGATTGGGTTTCTTTTCTTCTACCTCAGGAAAAAAATAATCTCTAATGCCCTGCTACTGCATGTGTGAGCCCAAGGAGGAAGATACACCATACAGGTGTGAGTGGCAACAGCAGCAGCAGTTATGTGACAAGGCACTTTCCCACTTATTCTTGCTGTTTCCTAGCAAACAACTGGGAAAAACCGAAAGATGCAGTTCCATAGTGACCCCTAAATATTTATTTGGCCCTTGTATTAAAAGGAAACTTCTACAGGTGACCTTGTACGCTGGCAGGTTGTCTTCAGAGTGTCATTCTGAATTTAGACAGGTGAGTGGAGCATAAAACCTCTTCGAACTCTTCCTTACTGTCTTCTAGCTGGGGGAAGCTTCCCCATAAAGAATCTGGCATAGGTCTCAGATCCTTTTAATGTAGCCATGCCCATTCCCACTCCACCAGTTTCCACTATCAGGTTGCTACAGAGGTAATCTCGGTAAATGGGAGATCAACAATCTCCAGGAAGACGGCCTGTACGTAATAACTGACCACTTCTGAGCAGCTTCTCCACGTAGCTCAGAGGCCAGACTAGGCAGAGAACAGAAGTCACCAGAAAGCCGGCCATTGTCTGGTGCAGGACAGAAGGGGTAATGGGCACTTCCACTCTGGGTCACCAGTGTAAGGCAGGCAAGAAGACATACAGAGCAGTATGCCAGAAGATGCAGCAACAGGCTGGACCATGCGCATGTATTTTTTGACCTTATTAAGCAGAGAAGGGCAGGCAAAAAGCAGAAGGTTAAGCGTGGTGCTTCGCTCAAGGTCTAGCAGCCGCTGGCCATGAGGGCTGTCTCTGGTAACTCAGACCAAGCAGATGAAGGAGAGGGTGCTCCCACCAGCAGTTTCGCAGGCTGGCTTCTGGGTGTGAGGGTATGTATGCAAACTGTCGCACCTGAACTGTAGCTACACTAAGACAACAACGTGAGAAATTACCAGCCATAACAAATCGCAAAAAGGCAGTAAAGCGTATGTGGATGGCTAATCTTGACTCCAGGTTACACTACCAAGATAGCAACCCCAGGAACAGCAGAAACAGGAGTACCAGCTCAACAGCACTGCTGACCGAGGCAGCAATCACTAGGGCAGCACGATCACACATACTGAATAAGGATGTAAAATCAGCAACACAGGAGCTAGTGGGAAAAGAATAAACTGGGACAGGCGGTTTATCTGGGAGTGCATTAGCATGGTAGAGGAAAAAACCATGGGAGTGGAAAAGGGGAATTTAAAGGGTAACAAACCACGTCATCAGAGCTGCTTGGGGCACCTCTCAAGCAGCCCCGCACCTGATCAGTGCGGAGGAACAAAGGCAGCAATAAGCCCGTTGCTTTGACCATATGTGTTTACTTCTGCAGTCGCTGGGAACTGCAGTGGTTTCCCTAACACTGACAAAAGGACATTCAGAGAGGATGAACCAGATATCCAGACTCCCTAACAGTAAGAATTTCACACAGCAATTTAATTTTAATTGCTATAGCCTAGTAGTGGAAAACTCTTCAATAAGAGAGCATGCAGGAAAAGAGCTGGCACAAGGAATGAGGCTGAAATGGGGCTTGGTGTCCTTATTCTTCACATGATCCAGTACTGATACCATGTGGCTGTCAGATTTTCATGGCTGGGATTTTTTTTTACCCCACTGATATTATATTTTTCATAACGTAGTCATATCCAGGGTTAGTTTTGATGATGGTCCTGGGAAGGGAAATATCCAAAGGCTAGCAGAGGTGGGACTAATGATATCAGTATACTAACATATCTGAGAGAAAAATATTGGGTTTAGTGTTAACTCTAACCTGAAAGCCTCATAAGCTATCCTGATATTCATTGGTACGCCAGAAAGGTAGGGCACAAGACTAAGAAAATGACTTACTGGAAATTACACAGCAGTAACAGTCCCCCACCCACTACAAAATAATAGTCTCAAGGAACTGCTGTGCATTTGTACTATACATAATTTTACTTGGGCTTTTTTTTTTTTTTCAGAAACACTTTGGTTCCACTTAAAACTGAATAAACAACAATCCTACTGCACCATTTTATTTTGCATTTTCTTCATGAATTTCAAATCTCTCTACAGAGGCTGGACAGTAACACTTCCTGGAGTAGGAAATGGAAGATGGACAAGAGCCAGACTTTTTAACAAGATCTGGTAATTATGAAATTATCTGTTGAAACGTCTGGCTCAAAATCACAAGGAGAGTTTGTTAGACTGTTGTACAGAGGACTGAAGTGTCTGGCCTTTACTCAAGTCAGTTGTTACGGACAAGAATTCACCCACCTAAACTTCAATGTCAAAAATTAGGTGTCTACAGCCAGCTGGTGATCAAGGCTCCCTCTAACGTCAGTGGAAGAAAAAGGCACCTTAAAGCAGCTGTCTGGAGACAGGTGGGATGAACAGTGTTTTGAAGGTGCACGTATTTCTTCATTAACTACAGACAAAGCCTAAAGCGACAAGTTTACGTGAGACATGTAACCTCAGAGCTGGTAAAGCTAACTGTGATGAATCCCACACCTTGCTCTTTAAACATGAAGCAAAGATATAATTTCTGTTCTGACTACTACATGGCCTAGAATAATTCAGGTTTTATATAAAATATGAATAATAAATAATCTGTATGAACAGCTGCCAGATCCTATCATAGTAGCAGCCTCTTACACTGCATCACTTCACCCTGTACAGATTACATCTGGATGTAGAGCCCTACTGATCACCTTGAATCATATTTTTTTTAAGTTTACTCACATAGTAAGCAGACTCTTACATATTGTATCATGCTGCCAAGTCAACCTATCAACGCTGGGAAAAGGCAGAGTAAAACATGGGCCTCTGCAAGCTCCATTCTATTAATTTGTACTATTAGAAATTCATGCCTACAGCTAATATGACATCTGTAGTCTTTTCAATGTAATGATAGAATGTCAACCTTGCAAAAGTTGCATAAGCTTCATAAGCTTACATTCTTCTCATTTTAATTTTTGTCCTGTCTGCTACCCATTTTCTATAATACCTACTATGCCCATTTATTTATTTATCCATCCCTGAGATTGTTTTAATCTCACTGAAGAAGGTATGTATCCTTACTTGGTTTGCACAGCATGTAGTGCAATAAAACCTGAATCTGATTTCTACATACTATGATAATGCTAACAAGAGTTTGCAGTGTAACCAACCAGTTTACAGATGCAAGAGAGCTTTCTCTCTCCTAAACTCTGCCTTAAATTCCCTCTACAAAGAAAAACTCCACTAGTTTGTTTTCAACTTTTCATTGCTGTTACTGCTTTTGTTGCCTTACCCACATTTCCCTCTGAAAAGGGAATTATCTCTCGGCATGAGAAAGATGCCCTTTCTGGAGCGCACCTGTAAAACTATAGAAATCTGTCAGCTGTTTCTTCAGTGTCAGCAGATGATCACTAGGCAGTAGGAGTAAAAGCTGCTTATATCTAGCACCTGTGTGGTACAAGGCAACCCATAATCATGCAGCCCAGTTGATCTTCACGGACCCTTCAGAAAGGACTCGCACTGTGTAAACAGCACAGCTGTCCAGGTGTAGAACATCTCCCTCATTCGCCTGCTGTCTGAAAACAGTGCAGATGATTTCCACAAACAACTGCTAAACTACACATTCCCCATTAGATTTTCTGTTAAGTGATTTCTAAAGTCACAGCTAAGCTAAACACCTGCATTATTAGATCTTCTATGGCAAACACTGTCTGCTAATTTAACTTTTATGAGATTAAGCAATATTTAAACAGTGTCATAGAGGTTTTCATATTTGAGCACGTTCCGTAACACACAGTGATTAGTGAATGTAAACAAATTTCAGTGTCTGGACACAAGCGGCACGACGCAGATGAGCAGCGTTACAGACAGCTGCCGTTCCCACCACAGCAACCGTTACCAACAAACGCATACTTTGAGGAGACCCTGGCTGAACTGCAGAGAATGAAGATTAATGCATGAAAACATACTCCAAGTAACAAACGTTATTTCCTTCAGTGGACTCCTTCACCTGTTACAACAACATCTGGAGAGTGCCTGTTGCCAGTGCATTGTACCTGAATTGATCAGTCTCTCTCTGCAGGAGGTAAGGGTGAACGAAAGGTGGCTGGCTCAGTTTGAAAGGAGTTTTATAATTTCGTCTAACCAAAAAGTTTTCAGACAGCCTTGAAGTTTTACTTCCTGTCATGCTGCCTTTACCTCTGTTCAGAACATCTCTTCCTATTGCCTTTTACTACTTCATTACAGTAAAAAAAGAGTAATTAGTAGTTACTGTGCAGAATTCCACCACCCTACAACTCTGTCAACAGGTTAACTTTGGATACGTTTGGAGACATGGAGAGAATTTAGGGCAAAATTACACTGCTTGCTGTAAACGTGTATGTCAATTTTATTGATTTTAATCTTCTCTCTTTTCTTCAAGCATTCTTTAGTCTCTTCAATAGCAGGAAACCAACTTTAATTTACTTGCAACTAGTAATTTGCTGTTTGGTAGATAAAGGTATGTTAATAGCCAAAATGTGAGAGAAGAGATGGACTACATCCATTTCTTTCAACTCAAAGCAAACAGATAAAAATTTATTTATGCAGTGAAAAATGAAGTTTTCTTTCCATCATGCAGTTTAATTAGAATTATGGAAAGGCTGTGAGATACAGATAATCTGGGATATATCACTAATCTCAGAGGAGGCAGATTACTTCAGACATAGAATCACAGAACCTTCATGTTGGAGGAGACCTTCAAGATCATCAAGTCCAACCATTAACCTAACACTGCCAATTCCACCACTAAATCATGTCCCTAACCTCTGTATCTATACATCTTTTAAATACCTCCAGGGATGGTGCCTCGACCACTTCCCTGGGCAATCTGTTCCGACGCTTCACAACTCTCTCAGTGAAGAAATTTTTCCTAATATCTAATCTAAACCTCCCCCGATGCAACTTGAGGCCATTGCCTCTTGTCCTATCACTAGTTAGTTGGGAGAAGAGACCAACACCCGCCTCACTACAGCCTCCTTTCAGGTAGTTGTAGAGAGCAACAAGGTCCCCCCTCAGCCTCCTCTTCTCCAGACTAAACAGCCCCAGCTCCCTCAGTTGCTCCTCATAAGACTTGTTCTCTAGACCCCTTACCAGCCTCGTTGCCCTTCTCTGGACACGCTCCAGCACCTCCATGTCCTTCTTGTAGTGAGGGGCCCAAAAGTGAACACAGTACTCCAGGTGTGGCCTCACCAGTGCCGAGTACAGAGGCACAATCACCTCCCTGCTCCTGCTGGCCACACTGTTCCTGATACAAGCCAGGATGCTGTTGGCCTCCTTGGCCACCTGGGCACACTGCTGGCTCATGTTCATCCGGCTGTCAACCAACACCCTGAGGTCCTTTTCCAATGGGCAGCTTTCCAGCCACTCCTCCCCAAGCCTGTAGTGTTGCATGGGGTTGTTGTGACCCAAGTGCAGGACCTGGCATTTGGCCTTGTTGAACCTCATACAACTGGCCCTGGCCCACTGATCCAGCCTGTCCAGATCCCTCTGCAGAGCCTTCCTACCCTCAAGCAGATCGACACTCCCACCCAACTTGGTGTCATCTGCAAACTTACTGAGGGAGCACTCA
>Ga0065711_1026536_pt1 | contig 66773 bp, 42 predicted proteins | sample Hoacrofraction12_FD_59098 | JGI IMG/M metagenome (GOLD analysis project Ga0065711, IMG submission 59098) | Hoatzin crop microbial communities from Cojedes, Venezuela - Epithelial fraction 12 v2 (version 2) | ecosystem: Host-associated > Birds > Digestive system > Esophagus > Crop | place...
CCCCTCCTCATCCTCGTAGCCCTCCGCTGAACTCTCTCCAGTAGCTCCTCATCTTTCTTGAACTGGGGAGCCCAGAACTGGACAGAGTACTCCAGATGGGGCCTCACTAGGGCATAGTAGAGGGGAAGGAGAACCTCCCTCGTCCTGCTGGCCACACTCCTCAATGTACCCCAGGATGCCATTGGCCTTCTTGGCAACCAGGGCACACTGCTGGTTCATGGTCAACCTGTCTTCCACCAGCACACCGAAGGTCCCTCTCCGCAGAGCTGCTCTCCAGCAGGTCCATCCCAAGCCTGTACTGGTGCAGGGGTTGTTCCTCCCCAGGTGCAGGACCCCGCACTTGCCCTTGTTGAACTTCATCAGGTTCCTCTCTGCCCAACTCTCCAGCCTGTCCAGGTCTCGCTGAATGGCAGCACAGCCTGCCGGTGTATCCACCACTCCTCCCAGCTTTGTGTCATCAAATTCTGCAGTGTGGGACTTGAAAGTCTCTTTTTCTGTGCAGTATCTATAAATGGTGTACATTAGGCTTCCCCTCATCTCCTTCCATTGCATGCAAGCAGGAGCAGGCCTACTGCCATTTCAGTTCCTCTCAACCACACTACTTAATAAGAATGTTCCTCATTGCTTGGTTTTTCACTGTAGTTCTTGGTGTACATTTTTTGCTTTCCCCAGATATTGCTGCCTTTGCCAAAAACCTCCTTTTTCTTGCAACACTTGCCAGTGCTAGATTTTGCCTCTAAGTGACTGACATTACAGGCTTGCAGTTTGCCAGTCATGTGCTTGAAACGCTGCCCTCACTGCCCCTTCCTTCAGGCTTCAGTTCTTGTTTAACAGAGTTACCAAGGTCTCCTATCCCTAAACCTGTATACTGCTCCTGTTGCCAGATCACACACAGGAGTGCTTGGCTCTGCCTTCATTGTCTACTGTGTCTCTCTCCAGACCTTTGATCCCAGATTTCCCTGGTTCATACAGTTGCTGTGGGGTCTTGCACAGTGAGTGAGAGGATACAAAAACTCTCTTCAGTGTAACATCACATGGCCAGATATTCCACATGTCCTCCTCTCCTTCTCCAATAGTCTTAACTCATCAAATAGAAGCCTCAGCACTATCTTTGTCAAACTGGGCATTGAAACTTTTGCCAGTCCACCCTCCAACTTCATGCCAACGGGTCAACTTGAGCATTTGCTTGCTCTCTGCGTCTATTTCTGGAGCCTCTTAAAGGTCAGTGCTGAAATGTCCACCTAGTGAATCTGTACCCCCTGATCTGTGCTCAGTTGTGCTGGTACAGTCACCTCCATGGTAGAAGATGGATTCCCCTTGGTACCAGGACACATCCTCATGTAAAGCTGTATGGTGTAGAGACTTTTCTTCTGGCTCCTTGTCAGATCCTGACAAACACATTGGCAAGATCAGCATGCAGCAGTATTACCATGCTGTTCCTGATGCTCCCTTTTGTCACTCTCCTACAAAGGAGACATATTATCTTGGCATGCTTTCAATGACTCATCTTCTTTCTGTAACCTGGAGTTGTAACACATCTTGGAGCTTTAGGGTTCTGTAATTAAAGGTTGTATCTCAAAATCAGGAGTTTTTCCACAGTTTTCTCAAGTTTTTTCCTTTGTAGATGTGCATTTTTTTCAGCCCTTGACAATGTATCAGCTTCACAGATCAACGGATTGCCTAAAAAAGATAATATCGTAGCATTCTACTCATGGTTTTGGCAGCTGCCTTCTTCTTAAGGCAGTGACCCTGTGTGCACAGGAGGGCAGCTGTTATATTTCTCATCATTCTTGAGATCCCACAGATGTGTAAATTCTGCTCTGCAGAAAACCATAAACCCTGAACTCTTGTATTACTGGAGTGAGCTGCTCAAGCAAGAATAAATGCATCTGTCAAAACTCTAACAGAATGCTGAGCTACCTGAAAAAAAACTACTGTAACAGATACACTTTGTAGATTCTGCCATTATGAGGGAAACCCAGATCTTTTGCAAGACTGCTGAGATAAAAGATCATCAAGAGCAGTCAAGGAAGTAAGTTCATAAAGCCATAGCTTTACAAATTGCAGATTGCTGCTCATGTAAAGAGAGACATGTTAATACAGGGAGAAACTAATTTATCTTGAAGATGAGATAAACGAAATCAAGTAATTCAATGTGCAAAGTCACCAACTTGAGAACTAACAAAAACTTTTGTTTTACGCTGTGAATCAGTAAGAATCGCCTGAGTGTATTAGTTTATCATGAGTTACCTGTATAAAGTAGCTACAAAGGAAATGCAAGTAAAATCACAGAATGACTAACACAGATATTTTCACTGAGAAGTGTGGAAGCATTCAGGCTACTTTTCAATGCATCTGTTAGACCATCCGGAATACAGTGCACGATTCTGGTCAGTTCTGTTCATGAAAGATGAACGCTATGGATAGAGAACGGCTGATAGGAAGGTGAGATTGGACTATACTCAAAAAACCCAGGTGGAATACAACCACAATACAAGATATTCAACACAGTAAGAAAGTGAAAATGTGTTTTCTGAAAGAGGTAGAGCAAAACATGTTCTATATACCCTTCGGAGAATCGTCCTTATAAAATACCACTTGTAATTGCAAATACTAATAAAACAGTACCTCCACAATGAAAACATTCAGCTCTTCTCTTGCAACAGGCTAATCAGTTGGGAGTAAAGCAAGAGGTGATTTACTCAAATTCTGTGTCTATTTGTGTAAAATTTTCACTTGTCTCAACACATCAGCAAATTAAATAAACGATTTTCAAGTAGAAAACATCCTCACAAAAATATGAAATTTATGTATCATTAGGACAGGGAAGCAAGACCAAAATAGATTCAGCTGTTCTAAAAACTTAGAGCTGGTAAAAACTCATGTCATGCCTACGAACACACACACAAGAGTACAAACTTCTTAGATGATACTTACCATTTAAGCATCTTATTAAAAATGTGTCTGATCCCTCCGTGTCATTCCAGATTGTGTAGCATTTATTAGAGTGATGCTTTTGCTATTACCTCGACTTTCTATTGCCTCATTTTCAAATGTTTCAGTCTAGCAGCCCTCTTTGCAGTCAGCCCTGGCATAGACTTAGCTTCTGAATCAGTCAAATATTTTATTAATTCCATTTCTTTATTTTTAAAATAAAGGCAGTATGGCAAAAAAGGGACTGGTGGAGGGAAATAATGTCAGGCTATGAGAGCTTATTTCATTACTTAGCTATCACTTTTGTCTTTGTCTTGAAAAGTTTACAAGGAGTACCGAGATGGGGGCTGGTTGTGTAGGAAAGCAGTGGAGATGTGAGAAGCGTAGGTACTGATTTGTAGTGAGAAGAACGGTTGAAAATGATGTTCCCAGTCTAAATCTGATCTTGTTACATAACTAAGCAACCCATCAGGCACTTTTTGATTTCAGGTTGTCATTTCGGAGGTCTTGAGAAGTGCAAATCACCTCCTTTGCCTCAATTGTCAGCTACTGCCAAGGCTGGAGAGAAAAGTAAACATGGGCATTTTTACAAGAGTAAATAGAACTATTCTGCATTTCCCATCTTGCTCTCAACACTGTTTATCTATGACACCTGTCATCATTGGAACACATACCTTGCATCTTCTTTTAAAATGTCACTGTACTTTGGTCCAGAAGAACGAATGTTAAAAGGATCAGAATTATCATCTATTTCAAGAGCCTCGGCAAGACGTCTACATTTGAGGGTAGCAGGGAAAAACCAAAACACAATAAAAACACAACCAAACAAAAAATAAACACATAGATCCCCTCCAGCCTCCCAAACATGTCATTGAAAAGTAAAGATACGCATTACTAACACAGACGATCAGCTTGCAAAACTTAGTCTGTATGTTTGAAAATACTCATAGAATCATAGGTTGGAAAAGACCTCTAAGATCTTCAACTCCAACTGTCAACCCAACACCACCATGCCTAGTAAGCCATCTCCCAAAGTGCCACATCTATGCTTTTTTTGAACACCTTTTAGGACTCACTCATTTAGGACTTTTCACTAGAATATTCTAGTACAATCTCAGATCACTCAATATAGAGCCCCATAACACAGGGATCATCTCCACATTTATCAGTTCTCTAGGTCATGCAGGAAAGGATTTTTTTCCACATAGCATTAACTTTCTGAACCTGGATTTCTTCTGAGAAAAAGTTCATTACCCACCTGTTCCTCTGAAGAGCTAAGCATTCTTCATCACATTGCAACCTGAATTATGAAAGAGAAATACAGTTAGAATCACTGCTGCTACTCATGGGTTTCAAACTGTAGCTCTGTTGGTGTCATATTATTATCACAGCCTAAAGAAGAGGGTGTGAGAATAGTTTATTGTATTAGATCAGATAATACAGCTAAAACCAAACAACAATCAAAGATCTTTGAGCACACAAGCCCTTCTCCAGGTCTTGAACAGAAGCAGCAATTACCAAAGCCATACAGAATCTGAGAAAAACAGCTTCTGAATTAGATTTTATTAGATTGGTAAACTAGGTAATCTGAGGAAAAAAATGCTGTTGATATCAGCATTGAGGGTATGCTAGGAAGATGGCAAATTAGCAAAGGAAGATGTGACAAGATCACTTATTCCTACGCATCAGAAAAAATACTCAGCCAAGGAAAACTGGAAAGTTAGCTGTGCACAGTTTGCATAAAATATTCTGCTATTGTAAATTAGTGAACGAGATTTTCAAGTTACTTTGAAAATATTGGAGTCTGACAATAAACTAGAAATTTAAGAATAAATATTGTATGTGCCACCATCTCTTCTCCCCCCTCCCCAACCCCCTAGTATTTGGTAGATGAAAAGATTTGAGAAGGGAGAATACTTCCTCTAACTGTCCCTGAATACAGGCTACCTGCTCCAGCTCAGACATCATATTAGGAAAGATTCGCACAAAGAAAAATCATCTCTGGTAATTTCAGCTATTCAAGGAAAAGGCAGTATAAGTCTGCCCACACAGAAAGATGAGCGGCAGTGACTACAACACAATTATATTACACATTGCAAAGGCTTGGACACCGACAGACACACTGGTGTCTTCTTTGCTCTCCAGGCAAGTATACAGCTGCTATGATAGACCTGCAGCTTCAATAGCTGAAAAAGTTATCCCCCACCTCTTCTACCACTCCACACCCCCATCCTCCCTGCCTGAGTTCTAGCACTGCCAAATGGTTGCTTTCTTTAAACAGTGACTTTTTTTCTGGAGAAGCTGAAGTTGGCTTCATATTGTTGAGTATATTTGTATCTGGTTGGCACTGTGATACAAATAGAAACGAAGTAGTCGAGGTCCAACCTGGGTAAAGCAGAGATTATTCTACACTAATTCTTGAGACAAAAATCAATGCTTATACTGTACATTTTTGAGTATTCAAATAACTGAAACAAACAAGGTAGGCTAAAAAAGACTCAACTACTGCTTCCCATTTGTGTCTCTCTTGTGCCATGCTTGTACAATACTAATACCACGCTCTTTAAAGCTGCATGCAGGAATCAGTATGGCTCTCCCTCTTTCACCTTGTTTTTTTCCCCCACTTTCTCCTGAAGAATGGCCCAACTAGAATGAAACTGGAGACTAGGATGAGCAGGTGCTCCCATGCATCATTTCTGGTGTTAGTTCATCTTGCCAACACATTCAGAGTTAAAATTATGTCAGTGTAAAATATTATCCAAAAGGACTTGGTAATAATGTGCTCCAATTTCATAGACATTAAACAAATAAACAGAACATAATGACCAGCAAAAGTCCTTGACATATGCCAGTATTAGCTTTCGATAGAGGAAGTCATGAAGCAACTGTATGGGAAATTTCACTATTTTGACTTTACACAATATAAAGGAATATTAGATTTTAACACACAGAACAGACTGACTGAAATAATCAAATCCACAGTTAAAAGAGGAGAGATGGTAACAGAAAATGAACTAAAAACAGAAATTAGGTACTTCAAGGGCAAAGTCTCCAGGAAGTCAAGTTTCTGACAGAAGGATGTTGGAGAAACTTGATAATTCCTTAAGGAAATGATGCTAAAAATAAAAAGACAAGCTATTCCAATCCTGAGAAACATCAGGAGGAACTGAAAAATCAATAAGCTTAAGTCGTGTTTTTATGACTTAAAAACAGTTTTGCAGTGCCAGTCAGTATGAGAACACAGAAGTGCCAATCAAATTGAGATACAAATGTAATAAATCTAAAAAGGGTAATGGAAGAATACTATAAATAGTAAGATGATCACTCGGAGAAAATACGCCTATTAATCATCCAAGAAGGAATGCTGGATGCTGAAAAAGAAGATAATAGTGAAAAGTTACGCTGTGTAGAAATCTGAAAAAATCCAGAGGAACTCTAAGGAGTTTGCTGGGTAGAAAGTCTGAAACCACAGTTGTATTGTTCCATACACAATTATAACAACGAATCCGCCAATGACAGAGAACGCATTCTACATGAAAGCAAAAACACGAACCGCTAAGTAACTGCGAAATACTCTTTTAGTAGTATTGTTACAGTAGAGTCAGGCTATTTGAAGTCTTCCTATCTTAGCTGGGATTTTGCTCACAGTATTAAGTATTTTCCACGTCGCCTATGTTTCAGGTACACACAAGGGGTTCAAACATGTTTCTACATATATCTCCTTACCTGGCCTGCTTCAGTTCTTTTTTCGTAATCAGCCTACTGATTTCCACTGAATCCCCAAGCTGTAGATCTGTTAACTTAGTGGCTATAGATATAGCAGCTATTCTGAAAAAGAAGAGTGTTAGATTTCATTTGAGGCAACATATAAACCTTTGAAAAGGTGTATAAAGCTGCAGATTTAAACCTCCAGGTGATGCCAGTCAGACAGACTGTTTCCTCACCAGACTACAGAATGGGACTCTAGTTCCACATCACCTAGTTTTAGGAGTCCAATCTAGCTACATAAATTAAGAGATCACTTTCTCTCACCTCCCTCAAGCAGCTAGGGGCAAGACTAACAAATAGACATGCTTCTTCAGGTAATTTTCCAGAGAATCTATTCTAAGCAGGTCTAAACTATGCAATGTGAATACTCATTCTTCTCACCTGCTTAATATTCAAACTTCAGCTGACCATATAGCTTTAATTGCCTTTTTAACTTTTATATGATTCTTCCTTAACTTTCTACAACTAAAACCGTAAAGTGAATTTAAAGGACTTAGAAATTTGCTTAGAAAATACGGATGATACAAGCCACAAGGAAAGAGCAAAATGCCTACTGAGGCTTACAATTTTCTTTGTATTCTTCATCATTCAATAACAACCCTTCCCAGTCTGAGTTTCCTGCTAAAATTTCTATAACTAAAACATGCAGCAAGTTTTTCGTGAAATATCCCACACCATTCTCAAACAAAATCCTGAAAATGTAACATATCCTCTGAACCATCTTTACTATTAAATTCAGATAAAAGGATATGTTTGTCTCTAACATGTTTTGCACCAAATTCAGAAAACTAATGAACTATCAGGAAGGAAGATATTCATATTACATAAAAACAAAAAGCACTGAGAGGCACCACCGGCTTCCTATTTATCAGATGGTGACAAAGTCTAGGTAATGGGCTATGATACGACATTATCATCTGTATCATGTGTACAGATATAGCAGCACACTACTCCCTTTCCTGTTCCCTTGGGCATTCTTTCATTGACATTCACTCACAAAGCTCAAAAGTTGTTTCATCACTTCTGTAACATTTTTGAGAAAACTTGGTCAGCAAGTTAATAGGGTATTAACTTGCTGACTTTCCACAGTAGTACTACAAGAGTTACTTTGTTGTGTTTGGTTTCAGGCTTGCTTTTTTTGTTGGGTTTTTTCTTTTTTTTTCTCCCGAAGTGTGTAGATGGTGGGGAAAAAAGCATCAAACCTAACTCCCACAAAATCAGAATATATTAATCTTTCAGCAACCTGAACAGTTAGAGTCATCATACAAACTCAGCTGGCATTAAATGCTGCTTTTGTTAGTATCATATGAACTAATTTATAAATATATATGAACACATTTGAAGGAACAGATATAAACACTTGCCTTAAACTGTTTCTTTCCCTTCCTCTTGACTTGGGCTCTGATTAGATAAATACATACATATGTGTTCAGCTTATACATGCAAGGACACTCACTGACTTCAAAGAACCATTTTCCTTGAATGAATACTTTTGCACCGTATGAGCTATAGAATGAGTGGAGAATAAACACCCTTCAAAAATTAGGATCTGTAATTACATTACCTTCCCAGCTTATCATTCATGACAAGCATGTGTCAATTTAAGCTAGTATTTCAAAGCTGAGTCGCTCTTCTGATTTGTATTCAGTGAGATATATCTTAACAACTGCCCCCCTTTTTTTTTCTAAAAATGAAAAAATTATCTCCACTCCGGTAAGTCTATCTTGCATCCAACTTGGTGTTGACTACAATTGTTCTTAACTGTTTCCAATTAGCATTTTTCTCCTTGTTTTCATTAGGCAGTATTAAGCACCTATTATGTAGATGCTAAGCTATCTTCTGTCAGAATTTGAATCTGGGCGCTGTTCAGTAGGAACAAAGCAGCATATCCCAAGTTGGGCTAGTATCAGGCCCTCAGATAGCAGTTCCAAATAAAACAATCATTAGGAAGCTTTCTTTGAAAGACAAGAATAGTCTGTGACTGTGCTCTCCTTTCAACTGGGATGCAGAGCAGAACCCTGGTCGCATATCAACTCTCGATTAATTTTTGAAGTCCTCTCAATCACAGCATCAGAGTAAGATTTTATTATTATTATTGTTACTGTTTTGCTATTTTCACTTCAAAAGTTTCAAAGCGCTACTTTTCTTCTTGTCCTTGTCCGTTCCTTGGCAGCTCTCGTAAGAAAGAGAAATAAGCTTAGAAACAGAATCTGGAGACAAAACTATTGCAACAAATTGAGTTGGGTAGGACTCAGTTTGCATATTACAAACCAAGACTTAGACACCAAAGCTCTCCGGCCCAAATTTAGCTATTTCCGAATGACTTTAAATCACTCTTTAGCTTCCATCCTCTGTATTGACTAGGTTCCATCACCACATTAACAGAAACATAGACAGCGACTCACGCATGGACTGCTGTATGTAATCACCTAGATCCGGGAGACTGAATCTGGACCTGCCCAATTAGTCCATATCTAATTGCTTTATGCGGGTAAAGCAGAGTTCCACAGACAACAGATTCAAGCTTTGGCACACCACCATAGTTAGACTAACAACAGTGAAAAGAGGAATATGTTCTAGTACAGCATAGCTGGTAGGAAAGCTCAGGTGAATCCAAAAAAATGAAATTGCATGTGAAACTATAAACAAGTGTGAAAAAGCTTGTGAATTAAATATATTTAGTCAAGCCTGAAATTTAATCAAACTGCAAAGAAGTAAGTCCAGTAAGGAATTAAAATATTTATTACAGTACAAACCTTTGATATGTATTAGATGCTTCTGAGCAAATCATACTCTCCTTTCTTCTTCCACATTCACACTGAAGATCAACCTGTCGTATCACACAAGAGAACAGCTTTTTTAAACTTTTGTCTTTTTATGGCCATGGAGGGGTGTGAGGGAGGTAAATTTATTCCTTTAAAAAGTCCCATTTTAGTGGAATAAGGGCTAATTAAAAGGGACAAACAGGTTTTTCTAAAAAACCTCAGCATTACAGGTATACAGAAAAAAATTCACGGTACCAATACACAAACATCATTTTTCGTCAGGACTGTCATTGGCTGATAATTAAACCATACAATTTGCCTGTGAATTTGCAGCGAACTTTCTCTGGGTATCTAACCTTTGCACAGCAGGATGTTGTGGGGCAGGGTGAAGAAGGATGACATGGAGCCATACAGGGATGATTACAATATAGCCTTGGAATAATACATGGCTGTTTACACTCTTCATCTATAAGACATTCCCCTTTATGACAGATTCTTTTACATTTGTGCATTCCACATTTTAATATTTGATTGCAGCGAAGTCCACAGGAGATGTCAGTGAGATGGCAAGGAATATTACTTCGCAGCTGGAAGAGGGAAGGAAAAAAGATGACAACTAAAAATTAAAAGTTATAAATGCAAATCTCAAAGTACTTTTAATGTTCACACCTTCATTTGGCACTGTCCATGCAAGAATCATAATACTCAAATATCTTCGGACAAAGACTGGTTTTCTTTATGTCATAGCCCAATATAGCACCTGGTCTAAATGCACATGGCATAAAAGATATACTTTTCTAATCTAATCTCATTAAACTCAAACTCCAGTAACATATTCAGTTCCAAAGAGGCCACAAAAATCTAAGCCTACAGTTCTAGAACATTCTGTAGTATTCAAAATATTTAAGTGTCCAGACTTACTTCATGCTTGCCCATACACCATTTCTGAGTGAGATAGGTACAGGGTGGACATTTCTCCTCACTATGACAGGAATGGTACACTGCAGTCACAGAAATATAAAAGCCAGCACAGTTCCATTATCATACTTCAGTCAAATGCATTAAAGAAGACAGTAAAGACTAATAAACGTGAGTTTGCATTTCAGAACTACACAATTTATGGGACATATGATGCTTCACGCAAGGATAATCTGTTCTTTAAAGTGCTCTTTTAAAAATTATGATGGCAGGGTTTTGGGTGGATATTCTTCCGTATTTTCTAAATTAAACAGCAGAGAATTTTATTACTTCTGAGCAGGGTTATACTATCAGACAGAATTTGTCAGAAAGCACATCTGTTTGACCTGTGCTACATCAGCCATTGCACTTCCAAGAAATGTAGACACTAACTGTTCACTACATTATCCTACTGTTTCAATAAAGCACTTAATCTTTGGAATATAGCATTCAATGTGTTGTGACTATTAATAATGATCAGAAAAAAATCCAATTCTTTTCCCAGTCAGAAGTACCACTACTAACATTCATGGCAAGTTTTCAGTTGGTTGGCTTTTAAGTGCAGACTTTTGGAAATATTAAAAACAAATGAAAAAGCATCTAATAAAAAATCAAATACATTTTCAAACAGACCTACGTATGCTTTTCCACATTTTGACTCAAAGAAACCAAACCAAACCAAAAAACCCAAGCAAAACTGAATGGCCTGACTTACCTGGATGATCACAGTCATGTGGCCTGGTGCATGGTTTTTTACACTCTGGTGGCTGAGTGCCACAGGGGACAGGGGGGTAAATGACGGATTCACCACAATAACAAGTTAACTCGTCAAAACCTGAAAAAATAAGTCAAGTACATCCCAATGGCTACATGTATTTGCATTTCTCCACTACGAGAAATCTTCAAATAACATGCAAATGTTTTACTCCAGCGTCATTTTTCAACATTAAGCACCACTGTACTGAATTTATTAGCTTACGTGGCTCCTACAAGAAAACTGGACTATGACAACTTCATTAGGAATTGTGCTTGCTTTTAGAGAGTGGTTCATTGACCACAATATTTTGAACTGGAGCAAGAGAAATGCTCATGTTAAGTTGAAAGGTGTTGCTGTTCTATCCTAGACTTAAAAATGGGGAGAGAACTCTTGAATTCCCTTCCAGAAAGCACATCATCCAAATCCTGTGCTCTGAACTTCTCCATCACTTTTTCACACCAGTGGTTAGATTTTGGTCCTTTTGTCAAGCCTTGCACATGGTACTGGGAAGATTCCAGAGAAAATTACCAAAAGGCCACAAGTCTGTAGACTTTTTTTCCTATAATTTCTTCTGTATACTTCTTTATGTCATTATATATGTCTTCTCTATATCTTTAGTATTACATGGATCCTCATAAGCAGCTTATCAACCTGTCCAAATACTTCAAACCCAACTTTGTATGTTTTGGAAGTTTTCTGTCTCAGGCACTACACATTCCTCCTCCTCCTCCCCCCCTCCTCGCTTCTGCATTTGGGAAGAACTTTAAACTCTTATCAGAAGATTCCAAATCTCATTGATAAAATAAACAAAGGAATATAAATACTTGCATACAGCATCCCAACTAAAACCTAACACTGCACAAAAATTAGTACAGTTCACTGCTGCTTTTCAGACTACAAAGAAACTGGGAGGGAGACTGACTGGAATGCAAACTACACTTAAAAAATAAATCCTTAGAAAAGCAGCACACTAAGAGAAATTAACATCAGAAGTCATACATAAGGAGATCAGAGAATGGAGAATCTAACTGGTCTGTAAATGAATAAAGAGCTGGTGTTTCAGGGAGAATGATGGAGGAGGTAAAGGAATAATAGGGCAATAAAAATACAAAACAACAATTCTAACTTGAAGAGAAAACGAGTGTGTTAAGGGAGCTGCTGAATTCAGCAAGTTCTCTGACTCTGGAAATCACAGGATTCCTCCCTCCTCACCTACCAAAGCAAAATCTGTTGAAGTCTAAAACTCCAAAGGTTCCTACTGTCCCACTTCCATGGATACGATGGCTGCTGGATCAATATGCAGGTGCAGCCAGTAGCAAGACTGAACACATATTCCAGAGGGACAAGACACACAATACATACATCACAGTAACATGACCAGACACACAGTCTAACACAGAGCCAACTGAACAACACGATTCAAATAAACAGGAATACCAATACCCAAGTCCTCTTCCTCCTCTCCAGCTCATCAGGATTGAAGACACACATACACATGCATACACTCTAGATTCACATGCACACCACATTCATGGATCTCAGATATTAGCACAGGCTCTGTCTCATATCCATACCAGGACAGACCCCTTACCCGGTCACTGGCTGAAACCTTGGGTATCTCCAGAGGCAGATCTCCTCCCACTAGCTAGACAGTCCAGTTTGAAACAAGTTCATTAGCAAATTACCCAGACATACACAGCCACACCGGACCAAAATAAACAAGGGAATCGCACACCCTCCACGGTCTCCCCAGGTGCTGGTACCCAGACCAATGGGCCCCTACAACTTGTGATCCCATTCTCCAGCTGCTGGCATACAGTAGAAGTAGTCTATCCGGTCTCTCTAGTTGCTAGCATAGAAACTCGGTGCTCCCAAGATGCGCAGCCAAATCACCAGTTGCTGGCACTTAGACCTCTCACACACAGAACAGAGAATGAGATTACACTGAAAGATATTAAATCTTATTCTTAACTAGAACAGGATAGACCATTGTCATCAGATGCACAGGGCTCTGTCAGAGAAATGCACTGACCAGCAACTTCATTTGTGCAAATGGTGCCTTTTATCTCCCCTTCTCTCTGTTTTCCTATGCATCCACCTTGATTACTCCCAAACAATTTATCAAAATAAAATTCTCCACATTGGTCCCAATTTAGATATATCTGTACCCAAATCCACTATTTCTGGTATCATTCGCTAGGTCATCCCAGCACCAAACAACTACCTAAGTTCTGTTGGCCTTGCAATATTCCACTCCCAAAAAGGTTCCCCAACAGCTCTCTCCTATTATCCGTGAAGCTCAGTCATGTCCCACCCTTAACATCTGTGAAATCCATCATAGCACTGTCTGAAACTTTTGCCAGCTTTGCACTGCATTTTTTGTTATGTTCAGAAATTTCTCATGGCCAGTTGTTTTTTACCGTCTGTTCAGTCACTTAAATCTCATGTTAGGTCCTAGTCATTTGCCCATCTATCTTAGAGTGGGGCTGTTAGCAGAAAGGATCATAATTTTTTTCTAAGGAGACTCAATTCCAGCAAATGAGAATGGTAGGGAGAATAAAACATTAAGGGTTAGAATAAGAAGTAGAAAGAAGTAGAAAAAGTTGAAAAGTTTCAGAACATCCATGGATTTTCTGTGGAAAGTAAGCACAGGTAAGAGTAGGGCTTTTGTTGGTCCTCACTACAGGTCTTGAAACAACCTATAACACTCCAGGCTTCAAAGCCACCAATCTTCCTTGGTCCAGGAAGATGAAAGACCACAGACCAAGGTCTCTGGAAGACCTGAGTGTTAGACAGCTACACTGGCTGCTTGCTATCGATGGGAAGTGATAGGTGAGGAATCTTAACTATAATAAAGGTTCCTTAACTAGCACTAATTGGGATAACGAGGAAGGAGCGCAGAGAGGTCTGATCCAGAGAGTAGAAATACAACATCTGACAACTTCTCAAAATTAAGGAAAAAAAAAGACGACACTGTCTAATGCTGACATAATTTATTTTCCCCAAGAGAGGCACTGCTGTCCTGAAGTAGACTGGGTGTGTATAAACAGACCCTGGCATAGAAAGGGACCTCACCTCTCAACACTGAGGAAATTACACTGGAAAGGTAAAGTACCTGAGAAGCACATAGAACCACAGAGGTGTAGATGTACTCTAGTATTGCATCTTCGTGTCAGCCCTCACCAGTAGTGGAGATGGAAACAAGAAGTCTAATCTAATGAGTGGCAAGTGGCTTGCAGCTGACCATACTGATACTATGGCTGATGCAGCTCAACTGCAAAGTGGTGACTAGATAGGTGGATCAGAGCCAAGCATGGACTCCTTCGTGCCAAGCAGCACTACCCATCAGGTCCAGGGGCAGAATCACACAATGCATGCCTCTGAAATCTCAACTAGTAGCATCTGGGGAAAGCAGGTATGAAATCTTTGAAGATACCACCAAGCTGATTTACCTCTGGACAGATTCAGAACGGGAGACTTCAGGGACCCAAAGGTGTAAGCCAAATGATCCTGAGTATTTGGTTCCTTGAGTAGGTAGCTGCTTCTCCTGTGGCTAGAAAAGGGCCCCACTGCAAAATTTCAGCAGTGAAGCTTGACCTCTCAGTTGCACCACATCCAACAGTGGAACAATTCACAGGGGAGGCAATCCTTAGGTCGCTCCAGGCTAAGACAGGCACCTGAATCTTAAGTCTGAGAGTGAAACACAATCCTCAAAAATATTGCAGAAATGTGGAAAAGTTTAATGATCTTGAAGATCAAACCTATGAAATCCAGTGAAGAAAGACGCTCAGAAAAATCTGTGCATTCTGACTCAACCAGACCAGAAGTTACTAATGGGACCTGTGAGACATTCAGATTACTATTTTGCTTTGTCAAGTGGAAGGATGGATACAAGCTGAAGAATCTATGAAGGGCTTTTTCGGCACAGTTTTCAAAAACTGCATTTAATAAATAGCTTATAATTTCTGTGATAAGGTACATCTATGTAAAGAAAGGGGAAACTGATATTAAAATATGACACTGGGCAAAAAAATTAAACTGCTATCACATATGAAGATGTTTCAGATCAACTAAAGGTTCTGCTAGCAGAAGGAAACATAGAAGCATTCCTCTGTCTGCTTCAGGACAACATCAGAGAATTTTGTATTACCTACCTATCATAATGGTACAAAATAATCAACATACTGTGACCTACATCAAGTGGTAAGAAGCAGTTGTAGCAAACTAGTATATTCAATGGGCATAGTTTTTAATAATGTACCTACCTGTCTAAAGCTATCGCACCAGCTTAAATCTTTAAATAGTTCAGCAGTCCTAAGAAAGTTAATACCTGCTGGCTATCAATCTATTTCTAACAATTCAGTACTACTTTTCACCATCCAGAACGTGACCAGAAAGCCTAAGACACACACGAGTGGCATCTCTTATTTCTTCAGACGGTCCTGTCCAGAGAAAAATCACCAGTGTACCAAGTTGGGAAAGTCTGAATTCTAGGCAGCTAAACAAATTCTGCTACATACTTCAATATCTTTAACAGTTACTACATTGTTAAACAAGAGTTCCCTTAACATAGAAATTATCTTTCTAAACTGCTTTTTTTCCTTGCATGATTCCTCAAATTTTTTAAGTGACTGCTGGATCAACATACATAACTGAATATATTTCACTGTAATTTAAAGTATTAAAATCCAACACTTAGTAAACTGATCTAAAATTAAATAACTTTCTTTCATGAAAAACATACAATCAAAATCAACTGCATATTCTTCAGGTTCTTGCCAATTTGGATCACATTCTCTCTCCAGCTTTGACCAGTTAAATGAATAAATTTCTGTAATGTGTAAGAAATAATGTACTCTTGCACATAACTCACTTGTTTGCCAGCATGTTTGACAACTGCCCCGATGACAGGGTTCTTCACATCTGTGAAGCCCACAGTTGAGTTTACGACCACAAACCAAAGAACACTTGTGTTCTGTGTCCTAGGGGAAGGCAAAAAAAAAAAAAAAAGCAGAATTAAACTATAAACTCTATTGGTTTATTTTTCTCTGTGAGGTCATAATCTACTAATGGACAAAACTGTATTAGACCTAATCCACCACTGTATGGATATACAATTTTTAAAGCAGATTCTGTTAAGACCTCTTTTGCGGGCATAGCTACATCATGGCTTAGGCTTCTTGTATTAAGTAACACCCTTCCCTTCCCCATTCTCCCTGGACTCACAGCATTGACAAAAAGCGCCTTTACACTGATTTAATTGAATTTAGCCTGAAATGTGATTTTACAGTTATAACAATACTTATAAGACAAATGCTGCAAAATAAATACGCACACACAAACTTTTTAAGCATGACCACTACTACAAATACAGACTGAAGACGCACAAAAATGGCAAGATACAAAAGCAAAAAAGTCTTTTAACATGACAACCAAAACCATACATACATCACAATGAACAATTTTATAAAACCACACGTAAACTTACCACACAGCAAACTTCATTACACTTGTGTCGTCCACATGATCTTTTCTTGTTGCATCGCTTGTCACACATGAATGTAATAGCAGCTACCGAAAACAAAACAAACCCAAACCCATTCATAACTTTTATGCTTTTGCTTATGCTGACAACAAAAGCTGCAATCACGATATTATGCTAAGACTGTTGCAGAGCATGGTCTAGAAGAGCCTTATACAGAGTAAGTCACAAAGCAAACTTTTAAACTGCTTGCTCTTCCACATTAATTCCCCATGTGAACACTTGGATTCCTTTAAATAAATCCTTGTTCTAAAGGATTTTGGAGAGCAGAACACATTAAACTAGTTTATTTCACATTAGTCTTTACACCATAAACCCTGCACAACAGAACACAGAAAACAGGATATCCTGATACACCAGAGTAACACAAACATCCAGTTTAAGACTGCTCAAACTAGTAAAGCAGTAGAAGTCAGTTAAACACAACTACTGCTGTATGCTCATGAAACTAGTGCTAACAAAGCACATCCTTATCACCATTCACAGGTAAGAAAAGCAATCGCTTCTGGATTCTGAAGAGCAAAAGGCACAAATTAGGAAATACACATACTACTACCATATGTATCTTGTAAATAAGTACCTCAGTATGACAGGGGTCCATCAAGTAAACATTTCACTGAGGTGAATTTTGAGATGTTACACTCAGAATACCAAATGGGAACTCTCTGCCAAGTTCATATGCAAAGACCAACAGTATACAACTGTGAAGCAGAATCAAAGCTTGTATTTCCCCAGGAACTTGGGCAAGAGCAGTTCAAAAGCATTACTTCGCACCTGAGCTGTGCAAGTTGACCAGAAGATACACAGGATGCTGGGGGGACAACCTATTGAATATGGCAGGTGGCACAAGAAATTGTTCAAATTGAAAAAGACAGCTTGTCTGGAATCTTTGAGATCAAATGCTGAAGAAGTCTTTCATTACATAAAAGATGAATAGAAATGAAAGAGGTTTATTTCAAACCTCTTCCCAAAATTAGCAGCATCACAAGAAATTAGCAACGTGGCATAGAAGTGTGGATAAAACAAGCAGTACTGATCAGATGTTTGCCAACTTTGTCAATCAAAAATTAATATGTGCTATATATAATTTTTAAACAATTTCACATTATCTCTGTAATATAACATTGTACCTTTATTTCTGAGGAGAGCACAGGGGACTTCCTAGGAAACAAACAGGGAGCCATGGGGTTAAAACAGATGAAACAACTGAAACATACTTATCTAGAAAACACCTAGTCACATGATACAGAAAGATGCAGCACTCTCAGTTTTCATATGCTTAACAGTTCTGTATACAAAAGCAAAACAAAAGCTGGGGAAAAAAATGCTCAAATCTTTAACACGATACTTCTTCCTTAGAGATTCAGTATCAATGAATAGTTCTGTATTCCCTACTTAATTCAGCAAATAATGCTGTGAAGTGACAGAAACAGTTTTGTCTTAAGAAACCAGAAACTTGCATGGAGGAAACCAAAAGAGCTCTCCCAGAGAATACTGACAGAGCACAAATATGTGTTTTGACCAGTCGTCCCAAAATTGCAAGTCTGACTTGATTAAAGAAAAAAAGAAAAAAGAGTGAAGTCAAATCTCATGATCAAAGAAGTTTTACCTCAAGGCCTCAACATGAAAACAAAAGGTGATGAAAAGAACATTGTTGATCAACTACATTTAAACCTCCCGTCATCACAACTTTACATTCGAGTTGTCATTTCTGAGCATCACATTTTTCATGACTCATTTAAATTATCACTGTAGTTCACTCATACTTTTTCAAGAAGCAGCTTTCTAGTGCCTGAGAAGCTGCATAAACTGAAACCTTACTACCTTTTTTCAGGCCTCAAAATGCGAGATAATTTGAAGCCTTCTACCCTGTAACTATCTTCAGCAAACTTGAAGGAGAAAACTGTTCCAACCTCAGGCAAAGACTCCATTCTTTCTATGTACTTAGTCTTACATATTTAGAAGCCATCTGAACTTATAGATTACATATGACAGGTCAGAGAAGACATCAAGGCTCCTGTGACAGTAGCCAAAGATTTCAAAGCTATGATTAGAGAAAGTAGCCTAGTTTAAAAACATACTCATTATTATATAACAATTGCTGAGAATCTGCTGGGTGACTATATAAATGTACGAAGAATGGGGACCAGTAAAACTTCATATTCTCTTCAAAAACTTCTACAACAAATCTACAAGCTAGTACCATAAAGTTTTAGTTAGCTTTTCATGTTAGGCTACCTTTCTTCTCTCCGTTTACATTGCTCTTGGTAAAACTACAATTCTTTGTGCTATATAAATACTGCAGGGTAATACAGGACTTTGCAGCCAGCTTAAACAAACAGAATTTGATGTAAACTACTCTGCAAAAATACTTCCAAAAATCACCTTCACAGTAAGTAGCCTACGGTAGCACTTCACAGTATAATCTAGTTAGCATTTATCAGTTACTATACAACAGAGGCTTTTGCAACTAAGGAGCACGGCACCTCTGACACTTCTCAGCTTTCTTTTCCTCAACTACTTCAACTCCTTTTTCTCCACAGCTTTAAAAAACAACAAAGGTTACCTGTTTCCATGGTCAAGCTTTACACACCCACCTTTTTTTTGAAGCCACACCTACAATAAATATTTGATGTGTGAGAACACGGTCTACAGTCTCCTTCATGGCAAAGGCTTTCACATGTATGGATGAATTCTAGCAAAATGAAAGGACAAAGATTAACAATCAATGCAAAAATAAAATCCACGACCTGGAACTTAATATTTGTTAGGAGCATCATTACTCAAAAATACTACGCTTACGTGCAGCTGGGTTTCCAAACAAATTAACTATTTTAGGTTGAATGTGCATAAATTACTGCCATTATTTTCAACTTTTCAATCCTGAATCTATAGACTAGAGTTTCAGGTCTACAATTAACACTGAAAATGCATATATTTTAAATATTTTTTACATTAATGCACAAAAAAAAGAAAGGGTGTGTGATACTATGTTATGCAAGTGCCAGGAATTTTAAGTAATTTTTTTCTTCCTTTTCAGCCCAAAAGAATGACTTACTATGCATACCTTCACATTTCACTTACTAGGTTAACTGAAAATCAACTAAAAACTAAATTACACATTCCCTTTCTACCTCTTGCCCTTGGACTGACAGAATGGATAAGTCATTAATAAGAAGCCCTCATCTTGACAGCATTAGTCTCTCTCCTCTCTGAAGTCTAACAAATTACGATTAAATACATAGTCTGTAGAACTGAAGCTTCACACAATCTCACCGTTAAATACACTTGCATTACCCTGATGCACTCACTGAAGTGTAAAATCGATTCTGCACATTTCTCCAACTTCCCAACGCTACTTTTTACTTCATGACCCTCAGTAGCAGGAAATCAGTATTTACTGCAGGCGTCTGAACAAAGTCATTTATCTCTACCAGTCTCCACAAGAAAGTCAGATCTTGGTGCGCTTTTAAAAGACACCAGTACACACTGCTCTCCAGGAATTCCTACAGCTCTATTCATGTACCAATACAGGAAAGGTGCATGTAAACAAAATTTAAAAGGCTAGATAGCATTAGTGCTTTCTAGACAAAAGTGTTTCCTGATTTTAAGGTATCACTACGAACAAACAGCCAGACTGCAAGCTCTGCAGTGGCTTCTACACTCAGTTTGATGGAAACCCAAAATCACTAATCAAATATTTACTTCTTGAAATGAAACAGTTCAGGATCAGGTTTCGTTTTTGTTTTTCAAACAGTGAGATAATTTGAATACTCTGATGCAGAAGGTTCTAATTACCATAGCTACCACAAGAAAGAGGTTTGCCACATGTTTTTCCACACGATGGGATAGGGTCTGTGCATATTTTACGTTCAACACATCCTAGTTCCAGTAACTTGCTGAGAGGAGTCTGACCACAGGGACAGCGATACACTACTTGTGGAAGTCGTGGACAGAGCTGGCAAGGCTGAGGATGGCATACTTGTGTACAGTTGTGCCTCCCACAATTTAATTTTCTAGGAAAAAAAAACAAAACCATAGAAACAAAAAACAAAAAAAGGGATTTATCTAAGAGTATCGTGATCATTGAGTGTGAATAAAATTATCTTTTCTTTTCAAAAGCCTAAATTATAGTGACCTTACTTGCCACATATATTCTGACACGAGAAATTCCCAAATCCATCAGAGAATTCTTCCTTCGTCCCACACAATACTTCTTTAAAGTTGCTTCCACAGTAACACACTGAAAGAAAGCAATATTTCACAGAAAACAACATGAGAGTACCAGTGACAAAACACCTCCAGCATTACAGCAAATGTAAAAAGGTAAAATGTGAAAAATTGTTACAGTCAGTTTTTAGAAAGATAATGAAGTTGCTCTTCTTTAGATTCATTTCAGCAACAGAGGTTTCTCCGTCCTACAGCAGCTGGAATTCCTGTTTTATTTGTTTTGATAAGGAGACAAAAAACTAAAGGGGAAGTACTATCTGCATCAAAAGCTTACTTATTAAAGCAGTATACACAACAAGTTAATTCTAACCTTAAAAGTTGAGAATATTAACTTGCAATTTTCTATTTAAACTGTTCAAAAAAAATGTATTTGTATATTGGCACAAACACTTGGACAATTTAACTTCCATTCAAGACCAAGCTTAGAAAATCTTAACAGAAACCACAAGGATCTTGTTCAAATGTGCTTTCCTATACCTCTTTCTATTCTTCTTTCATGTACTGTTTAATCAAGTCTCCAAGTTGTAGTAAAAGTAGGATCATTGGACAATTCAGGTAAGAAGGTTCCTCAGGATCAGCTGGTCTAAGCCCTTACTTAAAGCAGAGTCAGCAATGAGATCACAACACGTTACTCAGTATTTTATTCGGTTAGGTCTTCAAAACCTCCACATTTCCAAGAAAAGAGTTTTTCCTTATAGCTAGTTACAAGATTTCAGCTTAGGCTCATTGTCTCTCATCCTCCTTCCACGCACAGCCTGTCTCTCTTTTTGATTACCTGCAATTAGCTACTAAGAGGCCACTACCCAGCCTTCTCAAGCTAACAAAGTCCAGCACCACCAGCCTGTCCTACTAAGGCACATGCTCGACATCTTGGCAGGATTCTTTCTAGTCATGTTTCTATTCTGATTTAAGTATATAGTGATGCTAGCATATTTTCCATTTTTTAAATATTCTAGAAATAGACTTTGTTTTTTTTTAAGTGAAAATAAAGCACTTGCCTCTTGGTACTGTTTTTTTTTCACCCTCTTGTTTTCGTAGGATAGAGTGAATATACATAAGGCATTCCAATACTTACCTTGCTGTACTGTTAATTGGCAAGGTGAACATTTTCCTGCATGGCACACTTGAGTACAGCTGTGTTTACCACAGTTTAAAGTATTTCCACATACATTAGAACAACGAATTTTTGTTGACTGGCCACAGCGAACTGAATGACTGTAGAGAAATGACACCATAGTCTATCAGCTACCTTAACATCTATAGAGCATTTATTAAAAAGAAATATACTTTTTCAGTAAAGTGCTAAAGCCTTTTACAGGGAGCATAACTTACTAATAAAAGCGTTTTTAGGAAATAACCCCCTATTTTTCCCCCTGCTTCCCCTCTCCCACTACCCTAAAGTCAGACACTTCTCACAATAGTGAGTCTACAAAACTTTCTCTCAATAAATGGAAAAAGAAAAGGTGACACTATAACTTGAACCTAATGTATGGTTAAGCATCATGCCAGCAGAGCAGATTTTTCTGTTACAGACATCTTTCTGAAGACCTAAACGATCCTAAGTCCACTGAGCACAACGAAGACAAAGATGTGGGCCTTAATAGAGAGTCAGTAGTCAAAGGAAAGAGCTGGGTCTTTTAATTAAATTGTTAAAAAAATGGGACAAAATAATAAATTCTCCTTTTTTTCCATTTCCATCTTAAAGTCAGAGGTGCCATATCATATGTCTTGGCTGCTAATAAAGTACATATGAAAAAATGCTATTTAGAAGCAAGTTTTAAGTATTAAATGCAGTATCACAAAAATCAGCAATCTGGTGAAAGTAGATGGCACCTGGGAAAAAAACAATAAATCAAAGTTGTTTGCATCTATTAAACTTTTAAATGCAAGGAATAGCTAAAATAAAAAAAAGGAGGTGATCTTACTATGCAAAATAAAATTCAGTAATCTGCAACCAATCAATTTTTCTACTGGAGACAGAGTGCTTTCAGCTATAAATACTGCCACAGAAATAGCTGTACCTTCTTTTCAAAAACTAAGATCACTTAGTATTACATGCAAACTTCCAGAAATAATTGTAAAAGTATGAAAACTTTTTTTCTAGAGCAAGAATTCTAACACTGAAATCAGTTTTTGTTTGTTTTGGTTCTGGAAATGAGCACAGGCAAACACTTTGTTACACAGAGTCAGTTCCAGGTAGCTCGAACGGGGACTCTAAAGATTCAGAACAACTGAATATGAGAGCTCACAGATAGTATGGGCAGTACAGTCTTGTTGTTGGCAATGATATTATATGCATCAAGCATGCAATGCAAAGATAGCTTTCAAGTCTGGAATATACTACAGATTTCTCTCTTGACAGTGGTATAGCTTTCCAGAAGTGTACACATTATTTTTGAAATTATTATTTCTGGAATGGAGTAACTCAACATTACATTCCATTCAGACAGAAAAGGCGTGCACCTTTTTCTACTTCTTCCTCTGTGTGTCTTCTACAAAATAAAATAAATAAATACTAGATTTGATTTTGAAATCCTATTCAACTCTCAGACTGCTTGGACAATTCAGCTATATGTACCATAAAATGATTTTAACACAGACAACTCTTTTATTATTATTTTTATTTTTTCATAACAGATTAAAAGAAACTGCATTTTTAAAAAATACAAAATTCGCCAAATTATTTTAGTGCACAAACAGAAGTTACAGCTCAGAATAAACTTTGTTCTGTAAACTTCTAATAAATAAGGAAAAAAAATATTATATAAACTTTATTTTAATATATTATTCTTATATCTTTTGTTTGTATAATAGAAGCTTTCTCACCTTGTTTGTCCACATTCGCATGTTTTTGTCACAAATGCTGGGCACGAAGGGCAAGGTCCTGGATGGCATAGGCTTAAAAATAAGTCAAAAAGGCAAACAAAACTGTAAAGTTAACTTCAGCTTTACTACACTCGCAGAGAAACAATCCACCATGACCCAATTCACACTGCATTATCAGAACATTATATAAGCCACCTACACTCCTGCAGGGTATGAAATCATTATTAACCCAAGAAAAAAATACAGATTATTACAGTCTCATATGTCACTGACGTTGAAGGAAAATTTCACTATTCCTGCTGCTGTCAAATCAACAGTAACAATGCTACTAACACATTTCATACTTTGCATTTCACCAGCAGACATGCATCAACTCAACTGTGTTCACCACTGATAACACTCAAAACAAACATCACATGTCCAAACCATTAATACATTTCTTTCTTTAGTGATCTTAAATGGATTAGAGAAAACTTCTCCATTCATTTCTTCTGAGCTGGTGACTTTATCTTTGAACTCAGCATTTCTAACGCCACCAGTAAGAGCTGTTACTCCTCTTCCTGTAAGGTAACGCATGGGAGATGCAGCAAGTCTACCTCAGTTTTCTTTCTTACCATCAAGTGCCATTTCCTGTGACTGTTATCAATGCCAGTCCTTTACTTGATTATTAGATCTCACCTCCTACTTCAAGAAACACTAGATGGTCCCTAGCTGCATATAATACCTCTGTTGAGTACAGACAAGCCCAGATGTGGAAATTAAGTAACTTGTCTGCACTCTTCCCTAGCCAGCTCCCAGTTCCCTTCCTTTGCAAACAGAGAAACTCTCACGTGGAGCAATTATTATTGGCCTGGACTAATCGGCCCTGATGTCCCAGCCGAAAGAAAAAAAAATCCCAAACACAAAAAAAAAACCCCATAAACACAGACTACCCAATTACATGGTAATTACTAAATTCCCCAAGTACAGTCGTTACACAAGTAGCAATTAGTACACCAGTTACTATTGTCATATGCAATATAACTGAGTCATGTCAGCAGTTTGTCAACAGTGGTCTGGCTCCCTTCTTCCTCCACCACTCCTCCCAGCTGACAACAAGGCCTAATCTGTCACCCAACTTATGCCAGCTCTAACGTAAAGCCAAGCCATCACATGATAAACCAATTCAACATCAAAAAACACTACCAAAAACAAAACCAAAAAACAAGCCACCAAAGAAACCACAACCCTCCCTCTTTGACAGGTGAGTTTTAGGGCATATTCACACTGTCACACTCAACCATTGTTAATACTGCCTCCATAAGCCCAGTCTTCACACACTTTCTGACGATACTACACCACACAACAGCAATTTATACTGATCACGGGTATTTTTAAGTCACAAATAACTATAATAGTAGACTGCAGTCTTATAGCAAGATTCCTTCTGTTACAAGAGTATCACATAGTTAATTTCCAGACATCTCCAAGTGCTAATAATGTGTGTTTCTGAGACAGTTTTAAGTAAGCTTGTGTTATTTTGTCAATATGAACAGAAAAATTCTAGTAATGCAAAAACTAACCCTTTGAAATCAAACTTAAAAATAAGTATTCTTTATGCATCCCTACAGGTACATATACTTGCATGCTACTTACTTAGCAAAAGTCTCTGGTACAATTTGGTTTATGCAGAAGCTACAGTATGTCTACAGTTCCAGGATTTACTTGATCAATACAACAACAGTTAAGATAGAAATTCAAATTTCATTCAGAACAGACACACAGAAAGTGCATAAAATCCTCTTTAGATGACAAAGATATGTGCTACCTTAAGAGTTTCAGTTTGTTTTAAGGGACTAAGCAAAAAGTTAAATTACTTAAATGTTACAAACTAAACTCAAAAAGACAGGCTGAAGACTGTATTCACTTCTCTTCAGTGAATTCAGAGTCTTGTTTTTACTGAAACTCCACTATCTACTATTAGCATGGAGGATTTCTTTCACAATTTACTGCTGCTGCTCTAGAGAACTGGCATACAAGAAAGGTTGTGATGACAGATACATCTAGACATAGGAAAAATTAAGCTTCCATTTGCCTGACAGTGAAATTAATAAATACTGGAAGTCTCTTTGGGCTGTCTTACAGTAACTGCTGTAGAAAGATCACAGCACAAAAGATGTATGAAGGAGGAAGACCAGACACTAAAATTTAAACTAGTAGAGAGAAAATCTCATTTACTGCCTTTGTCAGACCTTTTTCAAATGTTCTTAAGGTCTTGCATACTTCCAGTTGGCAGGAAGCACTTCAGAGCCTTAAATGAAGTTTAAGTTTGTCATGAAATTTGTTATCAGGAACCTCTTCTTGAAGGTTAAGCTAGATGTTTCTTTGATGTAGAACCTAACAGAGAGAAATTAATTTCAGTGTATTTAAACAAACATGAAGAGAAGTCACTGTGTGAAGTGCTACACATGCCACAGCTCGCACTAGAAAAAGGCTAGCAAACCACTCCCTTTTCGAACAGCTGCTTGCCTGTTCCTCAGCTCTGACAAGAGAGCTGTTTTTATAAGTGGTTACTAACCCATTTAAATAAATCTGATCAAATATTAAAGTTTTATTATTAAAACAGTGTAAATTAGTCTCACTCATTTTCACCAAAATGGGCTAGCTAGTGCCACACTTAACACAAGCATCCAGCTAAACTCTACACCATGTAAAGATTAACACAATGACAGCAACATTAGAAAAAAAAAAAGTCATATTGCAGAAATACAGCTGGGAATTGGCCGACCATTAAAAAAATCCATAGGCAAAGTGGAGGGGGAGCAAACCCCCATACCCCAAAATATAAATGAGGAACCAAAATACCACTTCAGTAGAAATTCATTTGTTCTGGTGGTACTGGCATCAGGGATCAACACCTAAGTATAAGGTGGTTACAGGGAACAGCAGGCTGAAGATTAATTCTATCTCTGTAAGCTCATTTTTAAAATTTGAACACCAATTTCAGACATTTCTTGCAAGTGTAAAATAAATGCCTAATAACTGGAAAGCCATAATCACCATAGTCACAAAATCTAAGCAAACATAGCTCTGATTCAAACTTAAAATATATAGAATGAATATGTCTCATTACATCATTTTAGACAGTGCTTAGAGACAAAGGTCTCGGAAGACCATCATTAACACTCCAAAGTAGGAAACAATGACCAGTTAGACCCCCCCACACATACACCACACTGTGCCTGAACCTGGCAGTCATCCTAATCCCTCTTAACCAGGGCATGAGCTTTAATATTCTTTTCAAAAAGCATCTATGTGATGCCGAGAGCTCTAGACATCCTCATTACCCGTATCAGGATCTGTTCTCTTCTGAATCTTGCTCCTTATTTACATCAATTTCTCACAGGCAGATGCCCTATCTAGCAGAATGCATTTGATGCATTCTGAATTTGCCACCTTCTGATTTAACTGCAAGTCTAATTTCCTACTCAGGGAACACAGCGGGGGTGAAATCCCCATATTTTCAATGTTTTCTTGATAAAACTAACCACTTCGCAAAGTATTAATGTCAAAGGATACAAATATTTTTTTCTTACTTTTAAATCCAATTCTTTCTCCTCAGCCACAACAGTCTGATGCTTACTGAATTTTAATGGTAAAAAAAGATAATCCACTTCGACCCACTTCAGCTTGCTACTTCACGTTACATTAAGAATAATGTAACCACCTAAGCAGCACTTGGAACAGCACAACTAGCATCACCAGAAGATTATATTACCATTCACATCACCCTTCAAAGCTGCTCATTCCACAGAGGACAACCGTTCGCACAAACCTACCATATAGCATAACACAATGCATACAGAAGGCAGACAGCAGCAGGGAGGCTGCAGTTCAGACCACCAACAACTATTACAATGGCTTACTTGTGACACCTCCTGTACTCTCCACGGTATGGGGAGCAAATACAAGCATCATAATACAAAGCAACAAGAACTATGCTCCTCTGATGTCACATATGAGGAGAAAAGGTGACCATCCCGGTAGTGTCATATCAGAGAGCTGCAGTGTAGATACATGGTTTGCGCTTTCTGAAAACTCAAACAATACTGTAATTCAGAATCTGTTGCTAGGCACTGCATAAATAATTCTGATGCAAAGAGCGGAGGATAGCTACAAGTGTCTAAATCTCCCATACTCTGCTTGTCAATGCCATTGCTACAAAGAAAGATAAAAAACTAAGCAAGAATCCCATGACTCAAAAAGCAGGTTCCCCAAGACACAGACTCAAGTCCTACCAATGAATAGGCTTCATAACAGGATTCATCCAGATTAGCTCTGTCAGAGGCTCATGGACTGCAGATACAGAAGTCTGCTCAACCGGGAGACAATGGATGGAGCTGGACTTTAAATGAGTCCCACATACTTCAGCTGCAAAGGGTTTCCCAGAACAGCTGGGATTAAAAACTGGAGAAAGAGCAACATCAAAAATGCCACACCAAAACTCAGACACCACACCAGACTCAGTCCACTGCCCACAAAAATGGACACATCCCTACTATTAAGTAAAGTCACAAAGACTTGAGAAGAGCATGAATAGTTTACTCCAGAGAATTCATCGTTCTGTCACGCTGAGGTAGAAGGTCTTGACAATGACATGAAACGTTTGACCCAGCAGGGGAAAAAAAAACAAGCTTTTAGGATCTCAGCGAGCAGAATGGCATTTCTGGTTCAAACCTGATCACCTCAGGGGAACCTGTGGGAGCAGGGGAAAAAGGTACACAGCAGACCCACAATCCAAAGAAACAAGTGCTTGCAAGAAAGAGTTCTGAGATCATCTAAACTCAAGCGAGAACTATGAAACAGACTCCTGGCCCTGATGGCAACAAGTCCACCTTTGAGTACTCTCTTGAGGAAAAACTGTCCAGATATAGATCATGATCTGGACCTCTAAATCAGCTGAGGTTGTCCAGTGAGGAAGAGCTGGTAAGATACACTCCCAAAGATGCATTCAGATAATAAACTCCACATCTCTAACTCCACCATTTCCTGACACAGCAAGAGGGAACCAGGTTTATACTTGCCTTTTGACACAGCAGATGGAGGCAGAGCACGTCCTCATAAATACCTAAGATTCCCACATGGGAGGAAGAAGTGTCCAACATATACTGAGGAATGTCCAAAACTGGGTAACTGATGCTGAAAGTGCATTCCTCTCCAGATCACTATCACAAGTCAGAGTGTACCAAAACCATCCACTACCTTGATCTGCACCCTCGCTGCTTCCTTACTTCCAGGACTGGACAATCTCAGCATGGTTTTACTCATGTGGAATGAGCTAAATGATAAGACTTTTAAATTTGCTACAGCTTTAACTGGTAGCAAATTGGGAATTTGAAAGGTCCCAGTTTTCACAGTTCTTGATCCATATCAGACTACCAGAGACTATGAATTCATAGCTTGCAATAGGCACAACACTGCCACCACTGTTCAGAAGAGTTCCCAGAAAAGAATGCCAGAGACTGAGCTTCTACTGTAGACTGGGACAGGAAAGGAGAGGAAAAGAATGGCTGTTTCTTCCAAGCACTATAGGACCTATAAAGTTTGTCAGGTAGCAAACTGCAGTCAGTGAGTTCTCAAAGTAGTTAAGGAGTCTACCTATTTCTGACTGGGCAAAAACTTACTCCACAGACACATGCCTCTCCTGAGATGTCGACTAGCAGCTGGCCTGCAAGAGAATCAGTGTTCTGCCGAGTCAGGATATCAGCTACATCCGGTGTACCGTAAAAGCTGATCTGTGTTTCAGTTTTACCGTGCAAACCACAGTGAAGATGATCTAGTATGATCATTAATTAAGTGTAAGATGACAATCTATTTGTTGGAATGACTGGTTTCAGATTGTGTACCAAGAGAAGAAATAACTGCTTCTGTTTCTGACTATTAAAAATTTCTCAAAACAGAAATATGAACAGGCATTATGGACCAACTTCCACACATGGAAAATGAAGCTAGATACACTAAGAACAACAAATGATTTCTTTTTGACTAGCACACATATTTATACATTGAAAAAACTTGTCTAATGATGTTAACCTTATCAATATAGTACTACCACACTGTTAAAAAAAGATCTAAAGGTAATCACCCAAAACTGAAAATAGAACTGCTCTTCCTTGCCACTCTTCATTGAATTATACTAATAAATGTTAGCAAAAACAACCCGAGTTACATATACCAATTAAGATCTCTGTGATGGATTCTGGTTCAACCACCCAGTGGTCTTAACAAATAGATAAATACCTATAATGCCCTCTTCTCCTTAACAGTTTAGAAGACAAAGAAAATAAAATGAAACAAAGGACAGAATTAAGCAGTTCTTCCGTTCAACCAAGTACCACTGCTCTCACATTAAGATCTACAAACACTGGTACAGGTAAAGCAGCACCTAAAACATCTGGTGGACCACTGGATACATGATTAAAATTACTTCTATTCACTATTATTTCGCTACTTCAATGAAAGTTCTTGAAACCAAGTCAGGCAGCTGGTTCAGTTCCTTAAATATGAGAGATATGTTACTAGAACTATTATTGCTGACCTCCTGTTCATTCTCTCATACGAACTCACTTTAGGCATACAAACACAAACAGCCTCCACTTCTTCCAGGCTTCAGAAGAGCTATAAACCAAGCACACCTCTAAGTGTATCCCACAGTCAAAAAATGTCCAAATACAGTCTTCAGAAATTTTCTCTAGATTCTTTCAATATTCATATGACAAAATATTTACTTACATGTTACAAAGATGTGGACAGTCCAAACACTGTCTCTTCTTTCCACAAAGTTCCCCACAGCTATGAGGGATTTCATTTCTATTCCATTCAGGATTGTGCACCTTACCTAAACCGTGTCAAAGAAATACATATTTATTGCCTTGAATACAATACCGAATTTGGGAAAAATATCACACCAAAAAGAACAAGCTGTATTTTCCATACAAGCAGTAGTCTTCTTTGAAAAACAAAATGACGCAGTGTGTTTTTGTTTTTCTCAGCTTTCAGTGCTGGTATGTATTTCACTTCTTTAAAAGTAAGGGCTACGGGACTACCAGGCTTCCAGAAGGTTCTTTCCTTCTATGCTCTCAGCAGGCATTTAGGTAGCTGGTATATTACGTTAAATTAAACTCATAAAATACTAGAAAATTAAAAGCCCCTTTAGTTGGTCAGGCTGTATATAGTAGGTAAGGAAAATTAAAGCATGAAATGCCCTTGCTGCCTCAATAGAGAAGGGAAAAAAAAAAAAAAAGACACCATTCCCAGAAAACAAGACCTAGCTGGTAAGATGACAGACAATAGGGGCAGAACAAAATGACTGGGAAAACTATAAAAGTCACTTCTCCAAAAAGAAGCAGACTCCACATAAATCTAAACATTAAAGGTTGACCTTTCGACGAATGCAGCAGAAAGTCTTGAACAGAAAGTGATAAATCCATACACTGGCTTCAAGTATTCTGTATTTCAGATAAGCACTTGTCCTCATTTTGGCTGAGATAGACTTATTTTTCTTCCCACTAGCTGCTGTGTTTTGAATTTAGTACGAGACGAATGTTGATAACCATGATTTTTTCAGTTGTTGCTGAGAAATCAAGGACTTTTTTCTGTTTCCCATATTCAGCCAATGAGCAGCTGTGCAGGAGCTGGGAGGGAGCAGAGCCAGACAGCTAATGCAAGCTGGCCAATGGAAATACTGCATAACCCAGATGTCATACTCAGTTTATAAATGGGGGCTGGTGAAGGGGCAGGAAATCTCTCTTTTCTGGGAGTTCAAACTTTCCGTGAGTTCATTCTTTTTCCACGAGTTTGGCGAATTCTGTGAAATTTGCACATTTGGCAAAATTCTTGAGTTCTGGGAAACTCACGGGTTCCACAATCACTGCTTGGGGACTGGCTATGCAACTGGTTGTTGGTGGTGAGAAAAACTGTATTGTGTATAGCATTGTTTTGCATATTGATTATCTTTATTATTGGTATTTCCTTTTGTCTTATTAAATTGTCTTTATCTTAATCCACAAGTTTTACGTTTGTCCATTCTCCTCCTCGCCTCACTGTGAGGGAAAAGGTGCAAGTTAGGGCAACAAGGATGGACGGGACTGGAGCATCTCTCCTACAAGGAGAGGCTGAGGGAGCTGGGCTTGTTCAGCCTGAAGAAGAAAACGCTGAGAGGGGACCTTAGAAATGCTGATAAATATCTCCAGGGTGGGTGTCAAGAGGACAGGGCCAGGCTCTTTTCAGTGGTGCCCAGCGACAGGACAAGGGGCAACGGGCACAGACTGAAGCAGAGGAAGTTTCCAGCTGAACATGAGGAAGAACTTCTTCACTCTGAGGGTGACGGAGCCTTGGAGCAGGCTTCCCAGGGAGGCTGTGGAGTCTCCTTCTCTGGAGATATTCATCGCCTGGACAAGGTCCTGTGCAGCCTGCTCTGGGTGACCCTGCTTCAGCAGGGGGGTTGGACTAGATGACCCACAGAGGTCCCTTCCAACCCCGACCATTCTGTGATGTGAGTAGCTGCATGTAGTAGTTGCCAGCTGCCAGGTTAAACCATGACAGCATCGAAATCATGTTTTAATTAATCTGATATACTATTAGCAAATCTCATAGCTGTAAGTGCATGAGATAATCATCAAGGTTAAAGTTAACTGCCATAGTTAACACATGCAAACCTAATCTGGCTCTCTGTAAGAGTGGAATTGAATTAACACTGAAGCAGCTGAGCCAAAGTCACAAACTTGAGTTGCAACCATTAAAGACACCAAGAAAATGTATTTTTGGTGACATAGTTATACCATTTTAACTCTTTTAGTACACCTTCGTATATTCTACAAGTAGCAAATTAGGAAAAAATGAATAAACACCACAGACAGCGTTTATTCACCTGAGTTTCAATTAAACTAGTTGAATACCCAGGAAAATCTTTAAAATTAGAAGATTCAGAAGAAAAATGAACTAGGAATGTCCTCATGGAACGGTGGCAAAAAACACACTTAACCACACTCCACACGTAGTTAGCATTTTGCATAAAACAGAAGATAACTATGCATAAGGAACTGATGATGTCCAAATGCCATATCATTAATGTAAAGTTATCTATAGAAGATTAAAGTCTTATGTTCCAACATGGCGCTCTGCTATTATTGACCCTGTGGACAACTTGAGGTTCCTACTGTAGATCTCCCAAAACTATGAAATGGTCTTTAAGCCTAGGCAGAATTTCTTTCCTATTTAACAGATGGACAACCTGTCTTAAACATGTAATTTTCATTTGGAATCAAAACATTTCTTCTAACTGAATTATTATCCCTACACTTCCAAGATTTCACACATCGTCCTGCAAAAACTCTGTCTTCCCTGCATTGCACTGTTCTTAACTGACTCACTGACACACTTAGATAAAGAGAACTTTGGATAAAATTGTTACCTATTACAGCATAAGTCTAGTTTCTTTACGGCAAGTTCACTGACTCCCAGATCCTGTCTCAATTCCAGAATATTCTGTTTTGTAGAAAGCAAGGTGAAACTTCCCAGTGATTCTGACTACAGGAAGGGGAAACTACATGAAATCAACACAAATTTCAGAAGTGTAAATCCGAAACAAAATTTATTTGCGTGTATGTAATTAAGTAACATAATTCATTTCTTCCTTTCTGTCATATACTTACAGCTCAGACAATGTTGTACTCACTTCATGTACCTCTTATTAAACACATTTCTATATAAAGATCTGAAAAGCCTGAATATTATTTAAGATTTAACCTGCATGTGTCCCAAATCAACATAAATGACAAAATTGCTAAATCAATTTAAAGGTTTAGATAATTGTATGCTTGACTTCTGTATTATTTTGATCTATCTTGCCACAAAGAAAGATGTAACACGTGCAGGTTATTTCAGTCCTCCTACAGAAAGAAAGCTTGTAGGATAGCAGATCAATACTATCATTACTCTAAAAAAATCATTATTTTTACATAGTGATATGAAAACATGTATCACTTATGATTTAATATTTCATTGTTTAAAGGTTTTAAGCAACGCATGTGTGAGTCTCTGCGCAATCACCTTCCAGTGTCAATTTAAGTTTTAAACAAGGTTAAATTACAGGGATGTTGGCAAACAAGCAGCAATACCGGAAATCAAATTTAAAAAAAGAATCGAAATCACAGAATTGTTTTCATTTGCATAAGCAAGCAAGAAACTCACCACAGAAACAAGTGTAAATTTTAGGAACTTGCGTAGAAGCATTCTGACAAGCTGGACATCTCCAACCACTATTACCATCTGCACATAAAAAAAAATTAAGATAAAAATTACGTGAAGTAAATAAAGGAGCTAATTTGCAAACCTAGAATAAGTGCTCTCTTCTTGTTTCTTACCACAGCTGCTAAGTTCTTCCATTTACTCAGAAGTGGTGATAAAGCAGGTTAATAAAAATGCATTTTATACAGTATCAAGACAAACACAGCAGTGGTACTTCATTTGACCAGACTCCAACTTTACAGAGAGACAAGAATAAATTTTAAATTTGCACCTTTTCTATTACCGTTTACCCTGTTATAAGACATTCTGCTAGAATACAGACAATCTTCACCATATCTAAAGATGTGAGGAAAAAAAGTGTTAGTGTGGGAAACTGGTGAGAAAAATATAACTACCTACAGCTTAAGTACCACCTGCGCTTTCCTTTTCATTATCCTCTCATGAGCTTACATGTCTTGTAGAAGACCGTTTTAGTATTGCTTCATGTCCAAAATAAATTAGTGATATATAAACCAGAATAATCTACTTTAATTAATTAAAAGGTGACAATACCTAGCTATTGACTAGGACACTATTCTTCAAGCTGGTATTTTATTAAACAGTAGTTTTGTTGCTTCTGTATTTCAGGAGGGCGTTGGTTAGCAGTAAAGGAAGAACTTTAGGTGCAAGGAAAGTGACATTCATGAAGATGAAGGTTGAGGTACTCAACCTTTTTTTTGCCTCTGTCTTCACTGGCAACCTCTCTTCCCGCACCTCTCAAGTGGATGGACTGCAAGGCAGGGACTGGGAGAGCAAAGTCACTCCCATTGTAAGAGAAGATCAGGTTTGCGGAGGAACCTGAACATAAGTAAGTCTGTGGGACCTGATGAGGTGCATCCCAGAATCCTGAGAGAATTGTCTAACGTAGTTGCCAAGCCACTATCCATGTTATTTGAAAAGTCATGGCAGTCAGGTCAAGTCCCTGGTGACTGGAAAAAGGAAAACATTGCATCCCATTTTTAAAAGAGTAGAAAGGAGGACCCCGGGAACTACTGACCTGTCAGCCTCACCTCTGTGCCTGGGAGGATCACGGAACAGATCCTCCTAGAAGCTCTGCTACGGCACATGGAGAACAGGGAGGTGACACAAGACAGCCAGCACGGCTTCACTGAGGGTAAGTGCTGCCTGACCCAGAGGCCTTTCTATGATGGAGTGACTACCTCAGTGGACAAGGGAAGAGCTATGGATGTTGTTTATCTGGACTTCTGTAAGGCCTTTGACATGGTCCCACACAACATCCTTCTCTCTAAACTAGAGAGACATGGATATGATGGGTAGATTCTTCAGTGGACGAGAAATTCATTGGAAGGTCGCAGCCAGAGGGTAGTGGTCAACAGCTCAATGTCCAAACAGACACCAGTGACAAGTGGTGTCCCTCAGGGGTCTGTAATGGGAGCAGTACTGTTTACTATCTTCATCAATGACATACACATTGAGATCGAGTGCACCCTCAGCAAGTCTGCAGACGACAGCAAGCTGAGTGGTGCAGTTGACACACCAGAAGGACAGGATGGCATCCAGAGGGACCTGGACAAGCTCGAGAAGTGGGCCTGTGTGACCCTCATGAGGCTCAACAAGGCAAAGTGCAAGGTCCTGCACCTGGGTCGGGGCAACCCTCAATATCAATACAGGCTGGGAGATGAAGGGATTGAGGGCAGCCCGGCCAAGCAGAACCTAGGGTACTGGTGGATGAAAAGTTGGTCATGAGACAACAATGTACACTCGTAGCCCAGAAAGCCAACTGTATCCTGGGCTGCATCAAGAGAAGTGTGGCCAGCACGTTGATGGAGGCGATTCTGCCCCTGTACTCCGCTCTGGTGAGACCAAACCTGGAGTACTGCATCCAGGTCTGGACTCCTCAGCATAGGAAAGACGTGGACCTTTGGAGAAGGTCCAGAGGAGGGTCACAAAAACAATCCGAGGGCTGGAACACCTCTCCTATGAGGAAAGGCTGAGAGGGTTGCGGCTGTTCAGCCTGCAGAAGAGAAGGCTCCATGGAGACCTTATTACAGCCTTTCAATACTTAAAGAGAGCTTATCAGAAAGGACAAACTTTCTAGCAGGGCCTGTTGCAATAGGACAAGGGGTAATGGTCTTCAACTAAAAGAAAGCAGATTCAGACTAGATATAAGGAAGAAATTTTTTACAGTGAGGGTGGTGAAACACTGGAATGGGTTGTCCAGAGAGGTAGTGGAGGCCCCATCCCTGGAAACATTCAAGGCCAGGTTGGATGGGGCTCTGAGCAACCTGGTCCAGTTGAACATGTCCCTGCTCACTGCAGGGGGGTGGACCAGATGACCTCTAAAGGTCTCTTCCAAACCAAAGCATTCTGTGATTCTGTGATACTACTGAACAGAAAAGGCAGCAGGGAGCAGAGAGACATTTTTTTGTATCTATATATAGAGATACGAAGACACATAAACTCTTACTTAAAAATATAAGCTGTTACTGTCTCTCAACCAATCAATTCAGTGCTAGTAAATTAATAAAGCTGTGATTTTAGAACTGTTCTTTACAATGAAGAAATATGACCAAGATTTACGATATTTTCCCCTTATGAATGCAGAGGGGATTGCAAACAGGAAACCCTTTGTGTGACAAGATAACTGCACTGCAATGGCAGGCACACCTAGGTTTGCGATCAGTTGGATTGGAGACTTCTTATATTAACCACCATAATGCACAATGGTAATGATTTTCACAAACTGCAATTGATCCAGATTACAGACTGCCTTGACACTCTTGAAATGCATATCTAAAGCATGTCTTTTCTTTTCAATACTTTGTGCCTTTCATACCCCTCATTGTCGTGGCTCTTCTCACTGTGCCACCAAGACTGCTGCAGAGAGCTGTAGAATTATGGGCTGAGCAGCTGTAGGACAGTGGCACAAGAAGCATACTCTCAGATTCATGCTCAAGACCAATCTCCACTTAGTGGCCAAGATTTTTTTTTTTTTTTTGACTGCTACAAACTGAAGCATCTCAGAAAGAAGCATCTCAGAGTGAAGTGTTAAAAGCTACAGGTAAAAACTGGCAGCAGGGCACTGGAAGGGGTATCTGTCAATGAAGCTGTCAGCAGCTTACCTGGCTCCTCCCAAACCTAGCATACTAAACCCTAAGGGATTCTGTACTATTACATAAACAACATAATTTCTGTCACTGTTATTCCATGTTAGGTTTTTCAATAGCTATTAAGGTAAGCCTATCATCAAAGCTTCAGGAGGTCAGCAGGCAGCCTTTCCTATCAACATCTCCCCCGGAGCAGGATGCCCAGTCCTCTACAAGCAACAATTTCTCTAGAGTATAGTGAAGGTCCTTGTAAAGCAGGAACCTTTCACTGAGCAAAACAGCCTTTCAAGATCTATTTTGTTCCTTCTAATAATTGATTTTCCTTTGCTCCTCTAAGACATAACTACTTGCATGTCGGTCCACCCACAGGGAACAGGCACAGCTGCTTTCCTCCAAAAACACAAGAAAGATCGGGTTTTTCCCTGGATTCATATGCAATTAAAGCAGGATAGAATGACGGTAAGGTGACTCCTGACATACACATTTGTAAGGAGTGGTCCTGTAACCACTCCTTACAAACCCTGATTACTGAAGAAAGTGAGAATGAGGATGACCCTACAGAATGAACATTCCACTCATGAATCTTCTCATGAACAAGAGTAATTCCAACCAAAGATACCTAAAGCACAGTTGTCTAAGCAAAATCAACACACCCCATTTCCGTTTACTAGATTGTTTTAGTATTTGCTATCCTCTCCCTCCTTCTGGGATAAAAAGATTCCTTACTCGTAATTATTTACCAAATTTTTTTCTATACACTTTCATATTGCAAGCTGTCCTATTTGTAGCACTTTCCACCACAAAAATCTTTATCTGTGGTGGCATGCCCAGAAACCTGACCATTCTTATTGCATACCTGCTCTCATGAAGGCACAGTGAACGATCTCATCAGTTCCCGGAGTCCTAAAGGATTAAGGCGCTCAAAAGAACCTTGAGTAAGAAGAGCTAGGAATTATATACACCGACTAGGGATCTTTACATGCAATTCCAAACAGGCAACTTTCTTCTTTATGTGGTTGCCTAGATGAGTCATGGGTCATTACACAAGAAAGGATCCAAACACATCTGCTGGAATAGAGTGAATGTTAAAAGGCTACATTTTCAAAGACAGCAGTACAGCAGGAATTTTCAACTTATACACAATGCTAGGTACATGAAAACAACTCTAAACAGAAGATTTCAGTCATTTTAACTGTAGTAGAACATACTAGAATCCATACTGGCAGTTTCATATTACCATTTCAAAAAGATCTTATGCAGTTCTCCAATGAGATAATCTGTATCAGAATAAATTATTGCTTTGACTTCTCAGCTAGACACAGTCAAAAGCTTTTGTCTCAGTGACAAAAAAGTCGCATTTATTTAATATTCAAAGCACACAGAATGGCTTTAGCCCTTGAACAGGATGGCTTAAGAAAAAAAAAAGAAAAAAAGAAAAAAAGGCAAGCAGATTCCTATTCTGACCACTGAAAATCAAAAGTCATCTTAGAGGCCAATATTGGATTGGTACAGACCACTAGCTCATCTGGAAGTGGAGGTCAGTGACAGCAGAGTAAGCAGAATAGAAAGAGACAGTTGTAATAACTCAAATATCTCCAATCCTTCCAGCCAAAATGAAAGTAGCAGTAAAACTACCTTCCCTGCAAAGAAGGGAGCAAATGGCTTAAACTTTTGCTCCGCCAGTGTGAGGGCACAAGTCAAACACCATTGAAGTACCAGTTTTTAAAAGAAGTAGAAGAAGGAAGGGGACAAGAGACAACCATTTCCCCTTTATAAACATAACAAAGTAAAAGATCTTGTGTGCAATGTAGGTATTTTTGTCAGATTCACCTTAGCTGTACAGTATCTAAAGGTTATATTCCTCCAAGAAATAATTTAAAATGTTAGTAAAAATGCTTGCTAAGGAGAAAGTTATGTTTTTCCTTACAGGAAAGAATCTTCCCACATGATGGCAGTGATGTCTAGCAGAGCTCCTCCTCCTGACCAGGACATATCTAATACACAATGAAAATCCATTCTCTAGCTCCGAGTGCTACTGACAGTCTACATTGTAGAAATACCGAAAGGTGGATGTCAACCACAAGTCTAATGTAAGCAGACCAAGCATAGAGCAATGCCCTATGACTCCCCACAGATAATCAGGGGATGGTTTCACCTGACTTGGCCAAACTAAATGTTGTTTTTCAGATGACAATCAATACAATAGAAGGCGAATAAGTCTCTGAGGGAAAACACCTTCAGTAAAACACATCAGAGAGTCTCTGAGAAAAGAGACACTGCAGGGTGCCAGCAGACTGTGTTACAGTAACCTAGGATAAGTCTTTGCGTCTTCCCATCTGAGTATGTAGTCCCAAACACATATTAACCCATTTACATGGTAACCCAGGATAGTTCACTTCCCCCGATTCATCTGCAACCACCTTCGCATGGGTGCCAACCTGACAGCTGGCTGTGGATCTCAGAATTCCAACAGCACCTGCATTACATCAGCAAGTTCACTAATGAGCAGAACAGGATATTGCATATGTACTATCTGTTAATCAGCACAAGTGTTATTATCCGTCCCTGCAGTGCATTCTCTTCAGCTTCACTCCTGAGCAGTGTTCCATTGCGTTGGGTCCCCATTTGATTAGCGCTGGCGTCCTTGGGCTCCCACTGTGGTAATACTACAGATTCATTCAAGCCAAAGCTTTCACTTGCTGAGTGTTGTGGCTTGTCTCTGAGGGATTGGCACCTGCTTTTCCCTCATAACAGATACCCATTACTATTGATCTGGAAGATGGAACTATATGAGAAGATACCCCACCAAGGATGTTTTCTACCTCATCCACGTATTCAGGATTTCTCTGATACAATGCTGTATTCACAAAAATTTGTGAGACTTTCAGCCTCCTACCATGTGTCATAGAAATAAGAGCTGCTGTAAGACCCCAAATGGAGGGACATTCTCACTGAAACATTCAGTTGCCTCAACAACATAAAAGAATGAACATTCAAAACAGACCTTCTGAACAAAATATTCTCACTAGGCTGGAAGTGAAATGTAGCAGTGAAAAGTTTGGGTGCTGAGATTAGAGAAGATTTCCTGGAATTCCTTATAACATTTGCAGAGTCAAGTAGATGTAAAGTAAATTGTGTCCGGAAAAACAACCAGGATTTTCTTCCTCTTCCAGAAGAAACAGCAAATTATTGAGTTAGGTAGATTTCATGTCCTATTTCTCTTCTGGCAGACAATAATTACTGCCAGAATCCTAGTGAATTCATCAACATTATACAAAGCCTGAAAAGTAGAATCTACACCGAAACAACCTACCATAAAAGACATACACCCTGAAGTAGAAGTTCTATTCAAGATAGAGCAGCAGGGCCTTGCAGGTCAAGAAATATGCATCAGTATCCTTATTGGAGCTATTGAATCAGTTGCAGTGAGGCCACCACTTTAATTTAATGATTAGCTCAAGTTCTCTCACACACAGGATACGGTAACTTATTTAGTCCACACATTCTTAGAAGAAAAGCAAATGGCCAAAAGACATGGTTATTGGAATGGCTGTCAGGATTCAAGCATCTAAGGTCACTGTCTTGACAGATAAGCAACACCTCCCTTACACAAGCAGATACTCTGATCAAGCAATAAGCTGTTTCAGGGAGATAAATCAGCGCCAAAGAAGGTGACAGAAAAACAGCTAGGAGATAGAGGTTCTCAGCAGTCACTCTCTCGTCTGGCTTAATATCTCTTACCCAACAATCTGTTCCCTTCTCAAGCATTCCAATGCCTTTATGTTTCAAATTTTGTTGCTGATATTTGCAACTTCCTTTCTACTGTCAGTACGACCCTACCCAGCAATCTATCTATGCATCTTGAGAAATCCAAGAACTTTACAACCAATCCTATCTACAAGAGATTTAGAGTCTGTAAAAATTTCTCTGAAATATCTGGAAGTAGCTCACAGACTGTATTTCCTCCGTCTGCCCAGAGAGAGACAGGAAGACGTGCAGAATGACAAGTGCTAAAAAAGCAGAGTACAGAAAAAATTAACTCTACTTCAAAATTAACATTACAGTCTTCAGAGCATGTCTACATCACACAACTGAACACAGCAGAGAGGCTGCAATTCAGCCTTAACTTACACCACAGCATTCAAAAGGCAGAATGTGGTGATAGAGTTTCAAAAAGTAGTATAATACAAAGAATTTTAAACAGTTTAAGCTAATGACAAAGGCAGAAGCTTTCTGTCTTCTCTGAATTTCACTTCAGTGTATGGTTACGGTGACGGATTTCAGGAGTGCTTTATCTGAAAACAGAACTAAGAAGTAGTTGAGTAAAAGCAGACAACTAATGCTTAGAGTGTTTCTTCTGTTTGACTGCTCAGCCAAGTGCAAACAAGAGAAGATGAGACATTTCTTGGTGTGTAAAAACACAGCCACAGAGCTTTGCATCTTCATGCACTGATTTCATTGAGTGATCTTATACTTAAGGTATCCAAACCTGGTAACTAGTTTTAGCTAGAACACCAGAAAGAATCAAAACTGTTAGGAGGATTACACAAAGCATCCACAGAACCCAGAAAACAAAACAAAACAAAACATTTCTTATTTAAAACTTGCTTTGTGTACAGCTTATTAGTTACCTTAGACAATATTTATAAGTAGTTTTCCAACAGAAGAAACACATGAACTTTGCTATTGTATATATTTGAGAGAGACAGTGTGTGCAAGAGAGAATACCAACCTTCGGCTTGTGAAGCTGGTGATCGTGCCCACTTCTTAATACAATTCAGGTGGAATACATGGTAACAATTCTGACAGCTCCACACTGGGGCGACTATTCGGATCACCTCACAGCATACCATGCACTCGTACTTCTCTGTGGTCAGCTGTTCAATCAACGACCCTGCAAATAAAATATTACTTGTGCATGAAACATCAGCTACCTGAGAAACAAAATTCAAAAGAAATTCCCAGATTTCATTTAAATCCTAACAGAATTTATTCTTCCTGTGTGGCTATAAACTGTTAGTTTACTCCTGGAAGATTCCAGTTTGATACTTGGTATGCATTTCTCTAGTTTCAGAGCAGGAAGAGGGAGTATGAGGTTCCCATAAAAGTGGCAACAACAATTCCTGTTGATGAATAGCAACCATTCTGACCTTACAAATTAGTTAATAGTGTTAAGCCTGGCAGAAGTTTGAGATTTTACTCATCACTTAATATGGAAAATTTATCTTCACATAAAGTTTAAACCAAAAGTCTTACAGCTCTTAACTACACAAGTTTCAGCCAAAATTAAATTTAATTCCCATCTTCAAGTATTCCTGGAAGACCACACAACAACTGCTAACAGTGAAGTACCTGGATTACAGAAACAGGCCTCATAAAAATGACTGCTTTAGGAGTGGAATTACTGGGAAACAACGGTCAAAGCACAAAGCCTTTTGAGCCATATTAAAGAACACGAAGAAGTACTCGGAAAATAAAGGAAGAACTCCACACGGAAGACAAAACAGCCTAAAAACAGTTAGATGTGTAACTATAACAAAGGCACCACAAAACTTCAGTTCTGCCAGATTAACTCCCCCATCAAGGTAAGGCTACCAAATACACCTTAGAAATGCTATTTGATCTATGACCACAGAATTTTAAAATATCCTAATTATGAGTTAAAAGCTTAAAAACATACCATTTTTAGATGGTGCCAATACAAGGGAAGTTAGAACTCATAACGAAGCACAAAAGTGACAGTAACAAAAGAAAAATTACTATCAATTCAAAATGTGCTTGTGCCACACATGACTGAAAAGCAAGGCCATGGATGCCTGAAGACTTGAAAGTGTTAACACTGTTCGCGCTCCTTAATTGGATATAAGCACTTTCAAGCTTCTTCTCCAGTCCTCCTCCATCAAGCACCACAAGATTTAAAATTAACAGTCATTTCTGCTTTCAGTACCACATGAATATTACCTGCTGCAAAGAAAATATCCCCATCTAAAACATACTTCTCTTCTCCAGAAGACTAAAGCTATACCTCACTCAGAAAGTATAGTTGTCCCATAAATAGCTAAAAAGCACAGACTCAGTGCCCTAAAAATAGTGGCAGACACTGTTTCCAAAATGGCTCCCAACTGAAGCGTGCAAAGAAAGACTGCCATCTTGAAGGGGGAAGTTCCTTAAGTTCCCTGTAAAAGTTTACTGCTTCTTCTTCCTGCTTATTGCACATGATGTTTTTTACTTAATCATACTGCTGGGAGAAAGACTGAGGTATCTTTAATTTTATGATTCTAGTAGAACCCAGGAGCATGAAAGTTAATGTATTTAAGTTAGAAAGGCTCAAGTAGGATCTTGATCCCTGAGCTTCTCCTAAGGAAACAAAGTTTCTGACTGGAGCTATCTTCTGCTTCCCTATTTTACTACTAATTTCTCAGCTCTGCAGGAGAAGAGACACTGACATACAAAATCTTCAAAAGATTCAGTACCACAGTTAACAGGAACTAGTCTACCCATCTCTATCATTCTGGGCAGCAGGAGATCAGGTGGAGATGCTTTGTAAAAACCAACTAAATATAATTCTTCGTGTTTGTTCAACTGGAAAGGGACCTCCTCCCCAAAAAAAGGAAAATCTCCTTATTGCCTTTGAAGGAAAATAAATAATAGGACTTCTTGTGCTGAGTGCTATGAGTAACATGAGACTATTTTCTCAGTGCACATTTAAGCTTATCTAAAACAGTAAAAAAAAAGCTACCTAGGTTGTCTAGAAATAGAAACCAGTACTGTGGCACTGAAGACATTCAGCCAACTTCCTTTTAATGTTTTCAGTCCCTAACGGTATGACTTGGCACAAAATTCAGTCAGTCAGTCAAAACCTATGGGTCTGCTTTACACTGTCAACGGCACATATTCTATTCTCAACTTCCAAAAATAGTATCAAGAGACTTTCTCTACTTCTAATTACTTTTTGATACTACCATTGCCAAAAAAGAGCAAGAAAATCCAGTTAGAAGCAGAACACAGTTCCTCTATCTGGCATTTTCCTACTTCTACATAAAACATGAGAAAACTTATTATGCAAAAATCAGTTTCAGGATTATCCCTCTCAAGTCCTACTGTTCAGAATACTCAAAATTTTACTGCCCACTCCTGCAACATACATGTTTTAACACAGTGCCTTACCAAACCATCAATTGCAGTTTGGTAGTAAAACAAAAAAAAACTTTAAACAAAATCTGTTCCCTAGTAAACTTTCAGAACATCTCCCCACTCAGAAACCGCACATTTACATTTAATTCTACCTTCTGAAACTGACACTGATCTCATGTGAAACAATAAGCCTTGTCAGCTGGTGAAATGTGAAAGCAGTTTAAATTCTTCCAGGTTGTCTCTTTAATCCAGGAGTACAGGACAGTCTAGAAAGCTTACCTGTATGAGTTTCTTTGTTTTTTGGTACATCACTTTGCTTTTTCCAGTACTGGGTCCAGCTGAAATGCAGCGCAGGTGCCTGGTCCCCTTTTAGCAGGAACTTTCTTCCATTACATCTAACAGAATCGGACAACTGATGCCTGATCTCACTGGTCAAGCTTTCATCGTTTTTGTGAACAGAAAGTTCTTTCTTCCTCTCATTTTTATCTTTTGGAGTATATGCAAGAGAAGACTTCTTACCTACTTTTGTATTTTTATTACGGTGAGAATCATGCCTTTTCTGACACTCCTTTTCCGCCGGGGGTTTATTCCATACAGGCTTTCGGGCATATCTTTTGTTTAAGTAATTGTAGCCTTTCTGCTCATCCCCACCTCCAACAGATGCATCACAGACTGCCTTTCCAACAGATGATTCTGAAGAGTCAGACTGAGTCAAATCCAATGGCGGAACATTTTCAAACAGCTCCACTTTCTGTTTAGAGCTCACTCTCTTTTCCCGGTCACGTACTTGCTTTCCCTTCTCCCTGAAACCTCTTCCAGATACATGCATCAGATGTGTTTTCTTTGGCTTTGCTCCTCTGCTATCTGCATTAGGTACCTCCCTGTCACTCTCTGAGGAGAGAAACTCATTGTATCCTCTTGGAGGTGCTCTTCTCCCAGGTACCACTGCAGCATCTGAGATTCCTGGACCTGAAGCAGCATCAGCAGTACTTTGCCTTATCTTACTCCTAGCACATGTGCTCTCGTTTCTTGATCTGTGCCATCTCTGGCTTTGCAAGTGGCGATTCTTCAAACTTTTACTGGTACCAAAATATTGGTGGAAGTCTTCAGAATTCCCATACTGACTTTCTGCATTACAAAAGCTGTGATGCTTTGTGGAAGAGCTTTCATAATCTCTACTTCTTTCAGAAGACGGACTAGGAAATGGTAAATTACTTCTATTCTGATTACTGCTTGAGTCCTTCCTATCTTTATTTACCCAGTTTATATCTGTAGGTTGTCTTTCTCCTGGAATGGAATCAGGAGCATCAGGACTGAAATTCAATGCACCTAAAAAGTGAAAAAATAAAACCACACATATAAGACTATTAAATACTAAACATTTCAACAAAATTACCACACATGCAAAGTCCCAGAAGTTCAATAAATTCCACACTTGTCAGAACAACTGCAAACAAGCTTCCAGAAACTAGGGTTGAATCATACAGTGCTTTGTGGATGTTATCTTCTCTTGTCATCTTTAGAGAAAGACTGTGATAATCCAGAGTTAAGATAAGAATACAAAAATGTAAGGTGAAGAAAAACATTTGAAGCAGCACTGTCCATACACAAGACATGGAAGTGTGATAATCAGTATTTAACACGCGCTGAAGTTTTTCCTAGCATGTTTACATACACACACAAGCCTGAAGAAATAGGGGTCCTTTAAATATGTCTACATCTGAGATTTTAATATTGCAGAGAACTTGTAATATAAATTAAAACCCATTAGCCAAAGAGTAGCAATAGTAAATGCTTGCATCAATTCTGATTACACTGTTCTACACACAGACATATCAAATGGTAGAGGGACTACCCAGCGCAGCTTTGCAAAACTATTTTTCTGTTATGAGGCCATCAACATGAACCATGCTTCCACTTGAGAGGTCTTCTGCCATTTCTGTGTCTCTAGACAAAAGAAAGAGGTGAACGTTAGAAATCCTATGTTGCTCAAGTTCGTATCACATTGTGCCAGAGGGGCCTACCTACAACAGGAATTATCAGGTGAATATCAGGGAGAGTTTATTGGGCTGTGGCAGGTTGGTTAAGTCTTATACAGTAGTGTAAAAAAAGAGAAGATGTTCTAAAATGGAAGTAGTGCCCATTTTACAGGTTAGGTCGGTTACCTCTGATGGCAGGGTAAGTGCACTTTATTCCTGGTTCACAATTCAAAGAAAGACTCAGGCACTAGGGCTATGAACATAAAAGACTCTCACAAAATGCTAATGCTACCTGGGTCTCTCAACTATCTATTATTTTAATTTTTCAGTAAAGACTGTGGAAATAAACATCATGCAGGGGAAAAGAAACCAGAACACTTCAAAGTATTAACATAATTTTTCAGTGAATTTCATTTACTTTCAAATCAAAGAGGTTTTTTTTAAACATGTAGAAATGGCATAACTGCAATGAGCGATTTGGCGGCCAAAGAAAAAACATAACATACAAGTTTGTGGAAGTGAAGCTTTAAGCTTACTAAAAACTATGAATTTAAAATTAGGTTTAAGGATATGCTTAACCACATAACCTAATTCAGACTTGTTTTTAAAGAGAGACTCAGCTGAAATCACTTAGGTTTTTTGTCTTTGTGTCCTGGTTTTGGTGAAAGCAGAACCAATTCTCTTTTAGTGAATTTTCCTTACAGCTAAGTTCTAAGTAACTGCATTTTTCTGAAGTTGGCGGCATATTCTACAGACAGTGTTTGCTCCAAAGCTCATATCACCTGATGTTTATAGTTATACCGAGCTAATGGTAAAAACGGGATGCAGAAAAGGCCCATGCTTATAATTTTTACTCTAGCAGCCAAGGTCACTGATAGACTTCTTTGGTCCCACAAGTGAGGAGTTGGAGAGGGTCGGCCAGGACAGGTGACCCGACAATGACCAACAAGGTATTCCACGCCATGCATGTCATACTCAGGTTAAAGCTTGGGGATCATGAGGGTCTCGCTCTCTTCGTCCATAGCCGGCTTCTGAAGAGGACCCTGCTCGTTGTCCTGCCTGCGATCCTGATCCAGATTCCGATCCGTGCATTCCTGAGTCCAGTTCCCATCCACTGCTGAGGCCAGTCTGAGACTTCTTGGTGTCTGCCTTGCAGCAGCTGGCCGGATGCCAGCGCCCCAGCACACAACTCTGTGAAACTCAGTATTGTTTTTTTATATTTTGCATTGTTATCTCTTAGTAGCATTATTAGTAAAGCTGTTTTAATATCCATTTTGTGACTGTCTCTCCCTTTTCCCTTCCTCTGGTGGGAGGGCATGGGTTAATAGAGAGCATCTGCCGCTCTGTTTATTGCCACCCAGCTCTAAATGAGGACACTTTGCAAAAATATTATATAGGTAAGTATATATTACCATACATTATATTATTTAGATTTATTACTATAAATGAATATTATAGAATGTTATTAATATAACATGTTATATTAATAACATATTATATTATATAGCACATAGTATCATACTAGATACAAATGCAAATACAAAGTGTTTAGTGGGGGTTTTTTAAGCTGTAATACTAACCTAATTTTGAGACAACAGAATCAGAACACCAGACAGAGGTCTTTCAAAACAGCTGGGGATTGGATTAAGAATTGCTATGAGGGTGGTGGGGCACTGGAACAGGTGAAGAGAGTTGCCCAGAGAAGTTATGGATGCAGGTAATTCTGCCCCTTTACTCCACTCTTCTGAGACCCCACCTGGAGTACTGTGTCCAGCTCTAAAGCCCCCAACATAAGAAGGACATGGATGTGTTGGAGCAGGTCCAGAGGAGGGCCACAAACAAGATCAGAGGGATGGAGTACCTCTCCTCCGAGGACAGGCTAAAAGAGTTGGGGCTGTTCAGCCTGCAGAAGAGAAGGCTGCGGGCAGACCTTATAGCAGCCTTCCAGTACCTGAAGGGGCCTACAGGAAGGATGGAGAGGGGCTTTCCACAAGGGTGTGTAGTGATAGGACAAGGGTGAACGGCTCTAAACTAAAGAGGGCAGATTTCGATGAGATATTAGGAAGAAATTCTTCACCATGAGGGTGGTGAAACACTGGAACAGGATGCCCAGGGAAGCTGTGGCTGCCCCCTCCCTGGCAGTGTTCAAGGCCAGGTTGGGTGGAGCTCTGAGGAACCTGGTCTGGTGGAAGATGTCCCTGCTCATGGCAGGGGGGGTGGAACCAGATGATCTTGAAGGTCCCTTCCAACCCAAACCATTCTATGATTCTGTGATTACTTTCAGTTTTTGCAATGTTTCTTTTCTATCGCTAATAGACTACAAACATAAATTGTAGTCCTTTATAATGTAAACAACAGTCATTCAGTATAGATTACTTCAAAATATGTGAAATTCTATTTTAAGACAGGATGCAATCCTATAATTACACACAAACCTTCTTTGAAACAATCCATTGTATTAGTTGGATTAAGATTTCTTTTGTACACCCTAAAATTTGAAGTCTGATGGATAGATATAACAAGGTAAAACAAATGGCTTCTTCATGTTTAATAAAAACATGTTTTCCAAAAATCACACAGCTTGCCTCTAAAAAGTATATTTTAGTGTTCAAGACCATTGTTTCTTTGGTTATGAGATGTGGTATGTAAAATGTATGCATGAATTATAAACAAATTGCTGCAGAGGGCTTTCAAATGCATGCAGCTAATAAGCTTGAGTAAGTATGTTTTGTAGATCAGTAAAACATACTATTTTACACTGACATAAAAAAACATGCTGGACATGTCTTTAAAATGCTGGTTTTCTAAAATACAGCCAGATTTACTTTTGAGCATGGCCTCCAAGAAGCATAACCAGGACTTGATATGTAGCTGTGGACGTGATATTTTTGACAGCACTTTCCAAAGAATTTATTAAGTTTGAAGAAACAGATGGGAAATCAGGATTCAGATATTTTAAAGCACCTCCCAGATTTGAATAATTCATTAGGACTTTTTATATCACCCATGAATAGGATTCCTATTCTTACTGTCATTATAAAAAAATTTTACATTCTCATAAAATTCCAAAGAAGTGGTAAATTCTACTAAAACTAATTTCTGTCTGCCAAGACAAGAAACTGCAAAATATATATAGAAGTGTAATAATCAGTAGCTAACACTGGCTCAAATTTCCTCTGACATGTTTACATGTACATACACAAAAATACCTTCAGAAATGACCTCTATATCGCAGATTTTAATATCTCTATAAGCTTGACTGTGAATTAAAGCCAAGCATACGAAACTCATACAGTTACCTGCCTGCTCTGCAATTAACATTACACCACTTCAGCATTAACCATGGACAGAGCCAGAATGCCCTGGCAAATTTAGGTAGTCCATGTGAACTATCCTTCAGAAAAATAATTTGATAAGGACACTTCTAAAACTATGAAATGAATTAGCAAGTATATGGCTCATTTTAACCAGTACAAGCTCTGCTTCAAAAACAGAGCTTATTTTGTGGACCAGTACAGTCATCAAACTTAAGAACTTAGGTACTTTTTTTTACATAACATCAATAATGACACCAGAAGGTGCCACTTACAGAGATCATGCCTAAGTGACATTTCTTAGCAGAGTTTCAGCAAGCTAAATTTAATTAGATTTTGAAGAGCCATTAAACAATGTACTTTAATTAGACACAGGCTGTATGAAGTTGATAATTAACAATAAATAAGAAAGAAAAAAAAATTATATTGAAGTCCAGCTAGAAAAAAATATAACGGGTACAAGAATCCAGAGGGTAGCCCCTTAGGTGTCAGAGGTAGTACTGCTTTATTCTTGGACAAATTCAGCTCTGTCTCCTAGATAGGAAGAACTCTGATTTCCCTCCTGAAGCTTCAGATCAATACAAAACTGGAACTAAATAAACAACACTGATTAGTATCAGTCTTTCTGACTGGACAAGTGCTTATTTTTTTAATTCACTCCTTCTTATTGAGATACCTATAAATTCAATCAAAAATAGTGTCACCTTGAGTCCTGTGTGTAGTTTTGGGCTCCACAATACAAGAAGGATATAAAAATATTAGAATGTGTCCAAAGGAGGCCAACAAAGATGGTGAAAAGACTAGAGGGCATGACTTACAAAGAGCAGCTGGGGATTCGAGCTTTGTTCAGCTCAGAAGAGGAGGCTGAGGGGTGACCTCACAGCTGTTTACAGCTTCCTCATGAGAGGGAGTGGAGAGGGAGGTGTTGATCTCTTCTCCCTGGTGGCCAGTGATAGGATGTGAGGGAATGGCTTAAAGCTGCATCAAGGAAAATTCAGACTGGGTAATATTAGGAAAAAGTTCTTCAATGAGAGGGTGGTCAAGCACTGCAAAACGCTTCTCAGGGAAGTGGTCGTCACCCCAAGCCTTTCAGTGTTCAAGAAGTGTTTGGATAATGCTCTCAGGTATCTGGTTTAACTTTTAGGTTGCCCTGTGTGGAATCAGGAGTTGGACTCAATGACCCTTGTGAGTCTCTTCCAACTCAGGACATTCTACAATTATATGTTCTATTTATATACTGGTTCCCAGTAGAAGACAATGGTAATTTCAGGACAGATGTCTTCTGTTTTAAAGCAATTCAAATAATCCATTTTTTCACCTAAAGACAGATGCAAGTACAGAGTGTGTAGGCAACAATCTATTTGTGCCAGCACTGCATATATCCAGACATGAAATGGTCCAGTTGGCTGAACACAAAGCACAAGTTACAGGGAAGACAATCCCTGCAGATCTTACGGTACCTATACTACACCGTATCACAAAAAAAACCCAGCCACAGGAATGGTACAATACAGAAATTTGAGGCTTTCCCCATAGCATTGCAAGCTTTAAACCTCTTCTTCACAGAACACCAAGCTTGACCTTTTCTGTCTTCTCTGATCGTATTATATATTCATTTACAGCATCTTATCATTTCCAGAGATAACACAGATTTACAAAGGTTGGATTTCCTCCTAAGCAGGAGTTACACTGTTTCAACCTTAAAGACTCAAGTAGTACAACCATTTTCCTGCAAAACAATCTGCCTGACCAAAACTTGCTGTTTATTGCAACTGTAATAACTCATCTAATAAAAGATATGCTCCCTTCTTGCAACTCTTGCCAGAAATTAATAGGGAAGGATTAACACGCCGAATCATCGTTACCACAGAATCACAGAATGGCTGAGGTTGGAAGGGACCTCTTGAGATCATCTAGTCCAAACACCCTGCTCAAACAAAGGTCAGCTAGAGCAAGTTGCCCACAAATGTGTCCAGCTGGGTTCTGAGTATCTCCAAGGATGGAAAGGTCTAGTGGTTCAGCCCCAGCCAGCAACTAAGTAACTAAGCCACTAGCTCACTCCTCCACCCTGCCCCCAGTGGGATGGAGAGGAGAATCGGAAGAAAAAGGTAAAACTCATGGGTTGGGAAAAAGAGTTTAACAGGACAGCAAAGGAAGAGAAAAAACAGTAACAGTAATATTAATAAAAGAATACACAAAGTACATGATGCACAATACAGTCACTCACCACCCATAACCCAATGCTCAGCTCGTCCCCAAGCAGCGATCCCTGCCCCCCCAGCCAACTCTCTCCAGTTCATGCTCATACTGAGCATGATGTCATATGGTATCGAACATCCCCTTTGGCTCCTTCGGGTCAGCTGTCCTAGCTGTGTGTGTCCACCCCCCCCCGCCCCCCCCCGGCCTCTTGCGAAAAATAACTCTATCCCAGTCGAAACAAGGACAAGAGGCCATGACCTCTCTCAGCAACCTGTATGACCACCCACACAGTAAAAATGCCTTTTCTTGTGTTCAGAGGGAACTTCATGTTTTAATTTGTACCTGTTGCCTCTTGTCTTTTCCCTTAATAACACTGAGAAGAATCTGGCTCCATACTCTTTACTCTCTCCCATCAGGTATTTGTACACAGCACTAAGATCACTCTGAGACTTCTCCAGACAACAGTTTCATCTCTCTCAGCCCCTCCTTTTATCAGGGATGCTCCAATCCCTTAATCATGTATGTTCATGGCCCTTTGCTGGACTTGCTACAGTATATCCACGTCTTCCTTGCACAGAGGAGCCCAGAACTGGACACACTGCTCCAGAGGTGGCCTCTTCAGTGCTGAGCAGAGGGGAAGGCACACCTCCCTTGACAAACTGGCAACACTCTTCCTAATGTAGTCTAGAATACTGCTGCCCTTCCTCGCAGTATGCACTGCTGACTCATGGTCTGCTTACAGTCCACCAAGGACCTTAAGGTCCTGTCTACAGAGCTGCTTTCCAGCTAGGTAGCCCCCTGTGTATACTGGTGCACGGTGCTATGTTTTTTGTCTTGTTATGCTATTGTCCAAATTCATCGCATCCACATTTTGAACAGAACATGAAGTTTAGCTAGCCCATTTCAAGATGACATAGGAGAAATAAAAGTAGAGAAGGCAATACATCTTTGCCATAAGCAGCTTCATCATCATAAGAGAAGTATCTACTACAGAATGGATTTTGTATCAGGAGAATAAATGTATGTTTTCACATTCCTGTTTACCCTTACAGTGGGCTACTCAATGCTTTATAGCAGCTCCCTGATACCTTCAGTTTAATGACACATTGTACCATGTATAATGACCCAGCTGTCATTGCGAAGGCAAAAAAACCAAAACTACATTCAACAGCAATTATGGCAACTGATGGGGAAAAAAACCCCACAACATTAATGGCTATTAAATACCAGTAGCCCTTGTCTCTTCTAGGTGTACAGGGATGGAGACTAGAAAGGTATATCAACATAAACAACCCTTCTACAATTGCCTTGTTTCTTATATTCTTCCCCTCTGTCTCTTATACTCCTTTCCTGGGTCTCAATAATCCTTCACTACTGGCAAAAAATCCTGGATGGGCTGCACATCTGCCATGACTCAAAACTGTCATTCTTTGATCTCAACTGCTTCCCCTGATCTGCACTTACAGCAGAAATATATTTCATATTTAAGCTCCCAAAATCATACACTCATTCTGTCCATGAAGTTGCAAGGCAAAAGCCAGTTCCCATCCTAACACTGCAGATGCACAATTAAAAACTTACCTATGAGATGGTTCTCGATAATATACTACGTATTACAATAACAAGGAACGAACTCCAGAACTTCATGCCATGTGACTATATCTGTGTTAGCTTAAGTATTACAAAGCAAATGTAGAAATCGTGTACCATCTAGACTAATCTACTGCTTTTCAGTAAAGCTATTTTCAGCTCAGTATACCTAGTTGAGGATCTATTTAAGATCCTTCACTCCAATACATATACACTGTACAATAGGTTTCAAGACCAGAGCTGACTCAGAGCTGGACAGTATGAATGATAAACAGACAAGCAGACATTTGCCTGCACTAGCTTCTCTTTACTGAAACCATCAGCCTCTGCTCTCTGAACCATGTCCCAGCCCATTCCACTTCCCATGAGGCAGCTGTGGACCCATTTTCACTCCATCATAAAATGAACTCAAATAACTTTTCTGTCATGATAGCCAGGCTGCCAAGAACAGAGAAGAGACAGAGGACGCTGTTTAGGATACATGCTCATGACAACCTTAATCTGAATTAACATCAGGGTGTTGCAAAATTAGAGATTCATGTTCTCCTCTTCACTCCAGCCACAAAAGTCCAGGATTCTTCCTGACAGAAATCTTATGACTCTATAAACAATGAAATGAGTTAGCTCACCAAGTGACCTCAAAGTGACATTGACTACCTGAGAAGTCTACCCAGACCACAAGAAAATCAAGAGATATGATGAAAACACAGAACACCACAAACGATTCTGGATCAACAGCATTATTTATAGTTACACGCTCAAGACACAATTACCTAAGAGGTCTTCTATTGTTAAGTGCCCATAATACATGATAAATCATTAAAAGCAAGGCTGGAATATGGCTCTTGAAAGGCTCTTCCCCCTCACCCTCAGCAGCCACATCCAGTAAAACAAAAATTAATCTGAACCTGCATCGTAAAAGCCAGCAGCGAAAAACAAACAAAAGAAATCTTTTCTTATACCTGTGGCATTCACTCCCACGCCAGGTCGGGTCCCTAAGCCGCTCTCTACCCCCGAGGCCTGGCCTAGATCCCATGGGCAGCTGGCACCCGCCGCAGGTAGCCAACTCCCGCACGCCCCAGGCCGCCGCGCCCCGGCCCCCGCCAAACCCCGGCGAACACCGCCATGTTACAGCAGCCCGTGGGGCTGGGACAGCTCAGGCTGCCCTCCGCGGGCAGCACCGCCCTCCGGTGGGTTTCGCGGGCACAGGTGGGCGGACAGAAGCAAGTTTTCCAGAAACCAACCGGCTCTCTGTATTTTTTCTGGCGTTCCCGCTTGTTCGCCACACGCCAGAAGCTCGCGCGTTCCTCCTCAGGCGAAGTTTCCCACGCGCGCCAAGGCGAGCCCAGCCATTTTGAGAGCCGCAGGCGCCGCGAAGTTGCGGCGGCAACAGGTGGTGCCCACCGACACGCCAGAGCCCCGCCACGGCCCCCACGGCGCGGCCCTCTGCCCGGCAGCACCGCTGCGGAGCGACGACCACCGCTCCTCCCCTCCACGCCCAACCCACTCCACCGGCCCCCTCCCCTGGTGCCCCCAGAGCACGGCGACCGCACTCACCGGCGCCCGGCCGCGCCTCCGCCATACTAACACCACCCCCTCCTCCCAGCGCCGGCTCCCCGGCTCCCGCGCAGGCGCACAGCTCGCGCCCCCGGCCCCCGGCAGAGCGCGGCTGCGCGCGCACAGCCGCACGGGAACCCCGAGCAGAGGCGGGCAGGAGGCGGGTGGGGGCGCGGGAGCGGGGTCAGTCGGGGCCGCGCGGCGCTGGGCGCTGCGTCTGCCGGCGCAGGAATGAGCGGGAACTGCGGAACCTCCTCGGGGGCGCCACGGCGGGGAGAGAGGAACGCGAGCAGCGGCGGAGATTGGCCGTTTCCTCGGCAGCCGGCTTGCCGGCTGCGTCCTTTCCCCGGAGCGGGCTTGCTGTACCGGCTCCGCTTCAGCGCCGGGCTAAGCGGGCCGAGAGCGGGAGGGTGGGCGCGGGACAGCTCATCGCTCCGTCTCGGTGCGTAGCGGGGGTGCTTCTCTAGGCACGGGGCAGAAAGCAGGGATGTGTCGCCAAGCTAGCTATGGCGTCCTGCAGGCGCTGCTCCAGGGAGGCGGCAGAGCCGCACACTTGTCAGCCCGAGTGAGCGCTGGGCCTTGAGCTTCTATTGGAAAGCCCACGCAAGGATTCCTCTGCCACAGCTGGTGCTGCAGGCAAATCTTGAAGTGCTCCAGCTACAAATACTCGGTAGAAACGCACGCTTGGTCATAGTGCGGGTTTCACACCCGCGTTTCACCATCGCGTGACTCACACCTCCCTGCAGAGGTTTGCAGTGCCATGGTTACGGTGCACCTACAGAACGGTTCTGTGCTTCTGCTGCGGCGGGGTGGCTCCAGAGTACTGACAGAGCTGCTGATCTTTTCAGGCACTACAGAGTAAGTTCACAGTTCCACAGCAACTGCAGCTCTGAAGAACGGCACCTCAGGAGCACTGCTGCACTGCAGTCTCGGCATTCTGCCCTCCACGCCCTCCTGGTGAAATTCTGGGGTCAGTGTTCCGTTCGCTGTGTAGTTCTTCCCCTCCTAGTAGGCAAAGTTCATGACTCTAAAGCTCTTAAAGAACCCATGGGCTTATTGCAGAAACATTAGCTGTTGAAACACACTCTAGACTCCTGCCACTGCTGCCAAGGAAGCTTGCAAACGAGTATGGCAACAGCCTTAGGAAGATGCTGCATGTTTTGCCATGGATTTTGAGTGTGTTTGAAGGGCTTTGCTATATGTAAACACTGTGACCATCCGAGGTTGCAAAGTATGTGGAAGTGGCATCCTTTCAGAGGTGATGCATGGTTTTCCTGCTGCTGTCAAGATGTAACCAGGGTGATAGAATCAGTTGACCATAAACATGAACAGTGCTGCTATGTTCCTGGTACAGCCCTACCCACCTGGACATCAGGTCTGGGAACAGAGGGTCTAGTCTCTAGGTAACCATTAACGCCAACCATAGTGGGTAATTGTGTTTCTGGCAAGAGAAATGATGGAGCGTGGTTCTGTGAAACGGACTGAAGAGACTGACCAGGACTGCCAAGATTGTGAGCCAAGCAGGTAAAAGGTGATTCCGGCAGGGGGAGATCGCGACCACCGACTCACAGACCCCCTACTCAAGTAATAACACCTACTCAAAAAGGAACAATGGAAGAGGATAACTGAGTCTGCACAACCATGTACGTAAGAAGCGAGAAAAGTTTACATCAATCGCCAAAGAGAATAATATTGATTATGCATGAATAAAATAAATATGTATATTTTTTATCTATATAAATTGCATGAAAAAGGTATGAGGTATGCACGTTTGGTGGAATTATCCCCCGTGCATCCAGCGCTGCAATAAAGAATGCCTGCCTTTTAACACTACAGTGGTGTTACGAGGTTTTATTCACGGATTTTTGGTGACAAAGACGCTTGCAATAGTCCTCTGGTTCCCATAGGCTTCTCTGTCACTACTATAGAGATGTGACCATAACATTTGCACAGAACTACTACGAATTCTTAACACTGCTTTACATGAATAGCACAGCACTACCGCTTCAGTATCCAAACTCTTTTTTGCTACCACCAATAAAAAGTTACGGTATGGAAAGCACTGTAGGGATTTGCACCTGTATGTACTGCTGCACAAATGCCAATGATTAGCTCTATACAGCCTTTCCTTTGTTCCCCCTTCTTATCTGAACAGTTCTGCTTTCTTTTCCTTTCCTGTCTTAAATTTGCATTGCGCCAATCCCATCCATTCCTGATAGCCTAACTTAATTGCCCAGCATTTCTGTACAGGCATGTGATTTCATTCTCTTCTTTAGTTTGGCCAAAAGTCTTTTTATCTTTTCCTCACCATTCCTCCTTTTCAGAGCAGGGATAGGGGCAAGGATCTCCCCACTATATCATACACCCTCCCTTAAAACTTATTTTTTGTTTCTGCTTTGTCATGCTTGAATATTTATCTCCCCGTTCTTTTGCCATTTATCACTCATTTCTTTCCTCAGTGGCTGCTTTTTTCCACCTGACCAGTATGACTGTCAGAAAGCAGCAGGAATGGACTGCTTCATATGGAAAGTAGAGCTGGTACCTGAGAATCATCAAATTCAAAAATACCTGAGCAAGAAGAGCAGAGTAGTTCACCAATGCTTCAGGGAACAGGCCAGGTTACCAGGCAAGCCTGTGGTGACGGGGCAGCTCAAGGCAGAAGTCAAGCCAGTGGGTCAGGATCAGAAAGCGTAGGCACAAGCATAACAGGCAGACACTAAGGACGAGAGCATGAATTTTAAAGCAGTGTGGGAAAGAATGAGGGGCAGGCACCCACTGAGGCTTCTCAAGGCCTGACAGCTACTTATAAAAGTTGGCACTGAGCCGATCTGAACAGCCAGGGTGGTGGGAAGGGACATGGGGGAGATGTATTCAGGGTCCTTACAGTCACAGACCTCACCTATATGCAGCAGGGATGCTGGTAAACAGCCTTGCATTCAAGGGAGAGGGGAGATGAGGCAGGGAAGCAGAAGGGAGTCCCTAGCCATAAGTGTCAGTGCCAGCACGCCACGGAAGATAAATCTGCTAATAGAAACATATTCAATCAATCCTGAGCTGGCATCACGATACAGTCATTTTTAAGGACCAGTCAGCCCACGGTGGGGTCAGTGGCTGCTCAGAAGATGCCTTGACATGAAGAGAGCAAGGTCGCTATGATGCTGAGATTCTTGCAAGGAAAACGAACTGGACTACAGCTAATCAACTGCAAGTCTAGATGTTCAGCATGAATCTCCTGTGTAGACATAATACGCTTTTGTGCAAAGGATTTCCTGGAGTTCCTGATTTTTAAAGAAGCTGTTCCTAGGTATTTCCAAATGCCATTGGGGTCACAATCCCTGCAGCCAGAAGCAGTAGTTTAATACAGTACTGTGTACCCCTCCAGAAGGCAAGGGAAGAGTTATAAGGTGCTGTGGGCACAATCCATTGCAGCACACAGTGATGTTCAGTCTCTTCTGTCCTTTCCTTCCTTACATAAAGCCCTTACAGACAAGCAAAAAAAAAGTCCACCAAAATGTGCTTTCATTTAAAAAAAAAAAAGGAAACTACCTAGAAATTAAGAAGCTTGTTAAAAGCAGAGGGGCAGCTAAAATAATTATTGTCTTTGAGGATTACATGGAGACTTTAAGGATACCATACTAGAGCCTCAGAGCAAATGCAGGTAAGGGGAAAAAGGAACCTGCCGTGGTTAAGCAGCAAGGACAAGGGACCCTGTTGCTGGGGACAGCGTTTCACAGGCATCCATCCAAAAGCTAAATTTGGGCCTAAAATTGAGAATAGAATCCAAACTTGTGACAGATGAAAAGTAAACCATACCATGAGACAGGCCAAAAGGGTTTGAGGAACAACTTGCATAAGGCATAAAATCTAATAATAAATCCCTTTTCAAACACTTCAGGCTCTGGAAGTCTGCCAGACAGTCTGCAGCAGAAGGAAAATTAAAAGGAATTTAAAGGAGCATGCAGAGAAAATAAAAGAAAATCTAAATTAACTCTTTACATCTGTGTTCACCGCAGCAGAGCTGGATGAGATTCCCAAGCCAGCTCTTCTTTATGGGGGGACTCACCAGGGGTTATTTCTTGAAGGAGTCAGCATGGAACATATAGGTTGTGGAACATATAGGTTGTGGAACATACAGGGAAAATTAATAGTAACAAATCACAAGGATCAGATGGTATATAACCAGCAATTCTAAAAGAATTCAAGGATGAACTACAAAGTGTTCTGTACAACCTCTAGTACAAAATTGCTTTAATAGCAGGAGACAGGGATGTGTCAGCTGTAACATAAATTTTTTAAAAGGATGCCATAAAAAAATCTAGAAAAGTACAGGCCTGGTGTCTATAGCAGGCATTTAATGGAAACTGTAAGTTAGATTAGAATTAGTGAGCATGTGATAATGCTCTAATATGGATGAGTCAAAATGGCTTTTGTAAAGGGAAGAACTGCCTCACAATCCTACTGAAATGTTTATGAGTCAACAAGCTTGTGGCTAAGGGAGATAGACCATGAAATCTTGACCATGGATTTCTGGAAGGTATTTGGAGAGGTCACTCATCAAAAGCTCTTAAAAGTTACACTGCCAAGAAATAAAGAATTGCAGGGGTAAATATGTGGCTGAAAGAAAGGAAATAAGACAGTAGGAGTCAACAGTCCGTTTTCACAGTAAAAGGAAGTCACCAATAGAGTCCCACAAGGATGTGTTCTGGAACCCAATCTGTGCAACGTATTTCTCAAGGATCTGGAAACGGCAGTGTCAGAGTCTGCTAATGGTACAATGTTATTTATGGAAATATAGGCAACGGCAGGCTGAGAAGAACTGCAAGCAGAAGAGTCTTACTGGGTGTACGGGCAAACAATGGCAGATGGAATTTAGGGGAACAAAGTAGGGCATATGGGAAGAAACCATCCTATCTTCACATTTGAAATGAAGAGCCCTAAGCTGTTGCAACAGTTATAACAAGTAGTTGTATGAAAATGTCTTCTCTGTGCCCACTAGTGTGAAAGAAAGCAAATGAATTACTAAAGATTGCAAAGAAAGGAGTAAAGAATAAAACAGAGAAAACATCAGGATAGTGCATAAATTGATAAATATTGTACACAAATCTAGGTCCTCCATCTCAAAAAGAGTACAAAGGAACGGGGAAAGGCTCAGAAAAGGGCAAGGAAAAAGGGATCATAAGCATGCAATGGCTTCTGTACAAAGAATGATTTAGATAAACCTTCCGGAAAAGGTGGAGGGGGAGGGATATGATAGAGGTTTGCAAAATCTAGAGCAGCACAGAGGGAGTAAACAGACTGAGCACTGACCTTTGACAGGTGATGTCAAATTAAAAATCACTTGCAGTCCTGGCCAGCCAGCACTGAAAGAAGGTAAAATGTCAAGATTAAGCTGCACTTGACCTAACAAGCATGGGTGCCCTCATGATCCAAACAAGTTAGAAGCTGAAAGAAAACCTAATGGTGGGTTACTGATACTAATAACATGGTATGAGTAACAGAATGGCTAGTCTGGTTTGAAAAATCTGACTGTCCATCCCAAAGCACCGCACAGAAAAATTAAGGCCATGGGTGCATCAATAGACCTTACTTGTCCTGACCAGCCTCACCTGGGCCGTCTGCCTACGTGCTCTGCCCCATGGGCCCAGGAGCTCCGTGTAAGTTCAGAACTGGGTCCCTGACTCTTGTCTGAGCTACATCATAGGTGTACCATAGGTATACTTGTGTCCACTTCTGTCACCTATTGCTTGTTCTGTCTCCTGGATTTCAGGATTGAACTCAGATCCAACCTACCGTCTTGCGTTTGTCTGAAGATCACTGGACTGTTGATGAAGCCTGTTGTTGTCACCAACCCTGCTTAGGTACTGTAGGACTGCATCATGAGTGGTGAGATCGCTGCCCCTGCCTGTGTTATGGTCAGTCCTGGCTTGTCTTCCCCTGTGGAGCAGTCCCCACTCCTGCCTGAGAAGTCAAGCCTCTTTGAACTCTGAGCTGACCATCACAGGGCCAGGCCCTCAGGCTGTGCAGGAGCTAGAGCCAATGGCTCCTTACAGCTCTGGGCCCCAATGGCTCCCTACAGCTCCAAGCTAAACTCCAAACCCTGTCCAGGAGGCAGAGACAGGTCACAGCCCTGCAGGATTTTTTAACATCCCCTGTGCCCAGAGTGACCGACCCCTGCCCCCAGCTTCGCCAAGCCCTCTTCAGTGGAGATCTGTCCTCATTTCAGCTGGGATAGAGTTAATTTTCCTCCCAGTAGCTGTTGTGTTTTGGATATAGGATGGGAATAATGTTGATAAGACACTGATGTTTTCAGTTGTTCCTAAAAAATCAAGGACTTCTTTCTGTTTCCCATGTTCAGCTAACAAACTGTGCAAGAGCTGGGATGGAGCAGAGCCAGGCAGCTAGCCCAAGCTGACCAATGGAAATATTCCTTACCACAGGTGTCCTGCTCAGTTTATAAATGGGAGTTGGCCCGGGGGCAGGAATCCTGTCTTTTCCAGGAGTTCAACTCTCTTTTTACCATGAGTTTGAACTTTTCTAGGAGTTCTACGACATCCGCAAAATCTGCAATTTCCATGGTTTCTGCTCAGGGACTGGCTGTGAATCAGTCACTGAGTAGTGCAAAAAAATTCTATTGTGTATTGCTTGTTTTGCATATTCTGTTATTGTTGTTGTTGTTTTTGTTGTTATTTCCTTTGTTGTCTTACTAAACTGTTTTTATCCCAACCCACGAGTTTTACTTTCTATCCATTCTCCTCCCCATCCCAGGAGTGGGGGGAGGACCAAGTGAGCAACTGTGTGGTGCTAGTTGCTGGCTGCTGGGTTAAACCACAACAGGATCAGGTGAGGGTTCAGGGATTTATTAGGCATACATGGCTAATCTTTATAGCTAAGGGAATAGATATTACCTGCTCTGCAGTCATAATCTGGCTTTCAGGGTGGCCCTGGATTGGGTCACCTCTATAAGAAATGCAATGACTGTTTTCCAGAACCCTGAAGCCTTATTCACTGATTTGAAGTAGTGTCTCTGGGGACTATTGGTATGCAGCTGTGGCTGTGATTGCCAGCTCCAGCAGGAAAGCCAGGTGGTTACCGACTGGACAATCCAATTTATACATTGGCTGTGGAAAACTGGCTGGGGAGAACGAATTCTTAATGCCTACTACAGATTACTGCCACAAATTCATTCCTTTGCTGAGGTGATGGGCAGTGCAAGAGATTGCAGTAGTTTATGTAATGGTTTCTTTCTGCTCTTACTTCCTTCTTACTCTTTCCTTTGCTCTGATATGGCTCACCCATGGGCCACAGTCCCCTTTGGGGCATACCTCCACAGGTACAGAGCACCTCTCTTCAGGAGTGCATCTCCAGCTGTGTCCCCAAACATGTCTCCTTCTACGTGTTTCCTCCATTACTTCTGTCATGTTTCCTCTGATGCTTTTCAGTGTCTTTTCCTCTTTTCCTCCGTAAGTGACTGCTGATATCGCTTAAAAACATGTGAGCTGGATGCCATGTGCTCCTCTGAAATTTTGGGCTATAGTGGGTTGTTTACATCAATTTCAGAGCTATCTGGTACTGGCTATGGCTAGCACAGGGCAATACATAATCTTCTCCTGCACGTCACCTCTGCAACCTACTGCTGAAGCCCTGCAATTTATGTCCAGTCCACTGTGCTACAGAAGCACAACCTTCTCTTTAACTGGCAAGCGGGTTTCTTGTTCTTTCTGCAGGAAAGGAATATCCAGATCCTGAGGGCAAAAGTCTGCCCTGGGATCTTCTCTGGGCCATCTTCCTCATTTCAGCATCCCATGTGGGTTGGTCTGGACTCCCATCTTTCTGTTTTTACACTGTGTGAGGCACCACAGCACAGCCTCAGCGCAATAATCCTACACCACCGCAGCTCTGTCTTGCCAGATGCCAAGACTGTACCTCTACCTCAGCCTCTGCTCCCCACCCCTCTATGCTGCCAGATAAATACAGTGATCCTATGGATGTCTGTGAGAAGGAGGAGGCAGAAAACACTACAATCCCATTACTCACGACTGCCACATTGACCTGGCATCAGGAAAGGGAGTGCCTTTCAGGTACATCTTTATCTTATAGAACCCTGAATTAGCAGCCTACAAGGAGGACCTCAAGGAGTGTCTGGTATGTAGGTTTATCCACCTCTCCCATGTCCCTGCTGGTGCCCCTATTTTTTTTATCTTCTTTTTTTTTTTAAAAAAAAAAAAGTCTCTGTGTAGATTGCAATGGCCTGAATAGCACCACAGTAAAGAACTGGCATCCTCTGACTCTTGCCCTGGATGTCTGTGAATATCTGCAGGGAACTTGATGTGTCACGGAGCTAGACCTGTGAGAGATGTGGCGGGAGAATGAATAGAAAACTGCTTTTCACACCACATACAGCCAACTAAGAGTATGTTGTGATGCCATCTGCACTCCGCAATGCTCCAGCCAACTTCCAGCGTGTTGTAAATGATGTGAAGGACCTGCCTGATTACTACTTAGCAGCATGTCCAGATGACATCTTTAATATTCTGCACCACTGGAGAGGCATGTGTAGACCATGTCTGGACGGTCTTGAGTTTCCTGTGGCAGCACAGTATTCCGTGCCAAACTTGAGAAATGGTGCTTTGACCAGCAGAGGGTGGAGTTCCTGAGGCCCCAACATCTTGTGTATGGATCCAAAAAAAGTTGAAGCCATCACTTTCTGGTACGCAGGTAGTGCAAAGGATCTTAGGATTTGCCAACATCTATTCACAATTCATGAAGGGTTTTTTTTTCTGGTATTGTGGTTCCTACAGGAGCAGTCACCTGAAGTGGGCTTCCTTTTGATCGATGCCCGTAGCACAAATGGCTTTTGAAAAAATGAAATGGGCATTCACCACAGGTACTAACCTACTCTATCCAGACCCCAGCTGGCCTGAAGTTGCAGAAGCAGATGCCTCAAACCAAGCTACAGTGACCACCCTCCCCCAGAAGGTCGGCCTTACACAGGAGAACCACCCTTTTTTCTCTTAGCAGCTGCTCCCCACTGACAGGAATTAGAAACTTATCTGGGATAAGCAGTGTCTTGTCAATCAAACCTGTCTTTGAGGAATGGCAGCAATTCCTTGAGAGGGCAAAACCCACAACAGTGTTGCTGACGAACCATCAGAATATGGAATAGTATCAATGGGTGAAGGGTTTCTCTCTCCATCTTGCCTCCTTCACATGCTTCCCCTTCACTTTCGTATTGTGTCCAGGAAAGCAGAACAGTGAGGCAGATGCCTTGTCACGGAAGGAAGATTCAGATTTGGATGCACACCTTCTGCATGCACCCCAACCCTGTTTTCTCCAAGACATTTCATTACAGCCATGGCAGAGGATGAAATCACTGCAGAATTTTTCCAGGCCACTGGAAATAATCTGAACCTAACACAGCATCCCATTGGCACAGCTGCCCTTGGTCAGCAAGAACAGGATGGTTGCCTGTACCATGGCAGGCAGCTGTACATCCTACAGGGACCACAAGTCTTCTGCCAATGCCATCACGTTCCTGCACCCAAATCCAGCAACTGCTGGATGATGCAGTACCTGATTACCTGATGGCACACAGGACAGGGAGATATGGCTGACTATGTCCAGGCTCACAACAGCTGTACTTGCACCAAAAGATCACAGGGTCTCTAACAGCTCATCTCCACTGCCAAATAGCCTTGGCTACTTGTGCGTACGGATTTAACAGCAGACCTGCCCTGCTTGGAGTGGAATGCAGTGGTTGTAGTGACTGTGGACCTGTTCACCAACATAGTTTACTTCATCCCCTCCAGAAAGTTACCCATAGCCCCACAGACTGCCTCATCCTTCCTACAGAGTGTTTTATGGTGCCATGGCCTCCCAGACAGCATAATTAGTGATCAAGGGGTGCATTTAACATCCAGATTTTTAAAGGAGCTTATGAGACTTCTCCAAGTGAAAACCCACCTCTCCTTCTTGTACCTTCTCCCAGACAAGTCATCAGATGGAACATCAATCAAATCCTGAACCAATACCTCCAGTGTTACAGTAACTTTCTCCAAAGATGAGAGGGTCACTATCTTCCTATTGGTAGCATTTGCCCTTGCTAACAACATCCATATATTTACACAGCAGACCCCATTCTTTGCTTGCTTTGGTTTCCTCCTGTGAAGTCATTCAGCCACACCAGCTGCTTCATGCCTACTTGTAAGTTGGTGGTCTGCTCACACAACTCCAGCAGGGTTCTACCCCCTCATAACTGATCTGGACGAGGTCAAAAGGGCCTACAAATATGACTCTTGGCTGGTTCTTGGCAATTCTCCTGGGACATGGTCTGCAGAAGAACAAGTCTAGCTCAGGCCTCCTCTAGCTCTGTTGCAAGCTGAAGGCTTGGAATATTGGTGTCTACAGGGAGCAAGAATATGGGCAATGCTGTGTTGTAGCATGTATCTCCAGACAACACCAAGAAACACATCTCTCCTAATATTCTTTCTGCACAGGGGCATTTGAGGTTGGAAACCAGTCAGGGTGAAGCTAGAGGGTGCCCTGATCAGGGTGGTAGGAGTGAAGATGATGGCTCTTCCCCCTTTTCCTGGAAAGGCTCTTACAAAGCAAGGGTCAAGATCAAGAGCTGGCATTACCTCAGGAGCAGCTGGGACAAAATGCAGATGTACTGTGGTATTGTGTGCTCTTGGCTCTATACTAGCAAAATTTCTCAATTCTCAACAGACAACTCTTCTAGCAGATGGAACAGCTCAAGCCACAGATAGATAAGCAGCTCCTTTGGAAGACCTCTGTGCACTTCTTTGTTCAAACACTGCAGAGTTACTACCTCCTGCAGCCTCAGTTGTGGAAGGCCCAATCCTTGGGAGCAGTCAGCCACTCAGCACCAAAGCCAACTGTGCTCTGTACGACTTGCAGAGGAAAGACACCAACAGCCTCAGCAGGAAGTTCAAGTGGACACATCCTGTGAGATGGCTGCTGTGGATATAAATTGTGGTTGCCTGCACATGTATTGGAGAGGCAGAAATGGAGAGAAGAGACTGAATGTGTCTGTAGAGAATGCAGGTAGGGAAGGGAGCTGGGGGAAACTTGTAGAACCAGCATATGGATGCAGATGGAGAGAGAGAGCTTTTTATTTATTTATTTTTTGGCTACAGTCTAGGTAGGCCAAAAGACCTGTGCAGACATAGCAACATGGCCATCACAAACCAGACATGGTTCATGTCTATCATGAGCTGGCCAACACCTAACAGTCTTCCCACAGACTGGTAAGTCAGACATAAGAAGCCAACAGTGACTTCTTTTCTTTCCAGAGTGACGTGCTCACAAAAGACAGTGGCCCAGCAGGGAGTCTCAGAGATGGTTTTTCACATGTTGAAATTCTGTACCCGCTTCTGATTTGTGAGGTGCATAGCACGAGCTGATCCTACCTTTGGTCCTGGTGTCCCAGATGCCAACACTGATTTCCCTGATGAACAGCTTATGGAGGACCTGATGAAGTTCAACAAGGGCAAGGGCAGGGTCCTGCACCTGGGGAGGAACAACCCTTGCACCAGTACAGGCTTGGAGCTGACGTACTGGAGAAGAGCTCTGCGGAGAGGGACCTGGGAGTGCTGGTGGATGACAAGTTGACCATGAGCCAACAGCGTGCCCTGGTTGCCAAGAAAGCTAATGGGATCCTGGGGTGCATTAAGAGGAATGTGGCAAGCAGGTCAAGGGAGGTTCTCCTTCCCCTCTACTCTGCCCTAGTGAGGCCCCATCTGGAGTACTCTGTCCAGTTCTGGGCTCCCCAGTTCAAGAAAGATGAAGAGCTACTGGAGAGAGTCCAGTG
>Ga0065711_1000445_pt1 | contig 66740 bp, 24 predicted proteins | sample Hoacrofraction12_FD_59098 | JGI IMG/M metagenome (GOLD analysis project Ga0065711, IMG submission 59098) | Hoatzin crop microbial communities from Cojedes, Venezuela - Epithelial fraction 12 v2 (version 2) | ecosystem: Host-associated > Birds > Digestive system > Esophagus > Crop | place...
GCTGCCTGTAGAAGGCCTCATCAACCTCCTCCTCCTGGTCAGGTGGCCTGTAGTACACACCCACCGTAATGTCACCCTTATGAGCCTGTCCCTTAATTCTAACCCACAAGCTTTCAACTCGTTGAATGTCCACAGCTTGTGCTTAGATGATGGATTTCAAAGGATATTTTATGTTGCCAGTTAGTTTTACATTAACAGGTTAGTATCTGACTTGAGTGATTAATTAACAAGTGTAAACTGTTTCACATTTTTCAGGCATGAAATGGAAGGAAGGAGAAAGGTTGCAAGGGAGAAAAGTAATGATGGGTATGCGTTGGACCGAAAGTTAAAGCAAAGCTATATTTCTAATAGTTGGGTGTCTCTGTCGCAGTGGCAGAGATCCCTCCCCAGCAGTGCTGATTTAATACCTGTGACAGTGTGATAGACAGCTTTATAGCAGACTATATGCTAGCTTGCCAGGAGATGATGTGTACCTTTTCCATCAGTTTGTGTCCTGTTTCATGCCAGACGTTGGCTGGATTGGTTCATTAGCCAGGCAGCCCTCCTGGTGTGTTTCACTGTGTTACAGACATGGCCAGTCTCTTTTCTCATGCAACTGATCTGAGGAAATAGCTCCTCTGATGATTTGTTTCAGATTTGTACACTGGTGTAGCAGCAGGCAGAAGCTCGAACTATAAAGCTGGGAAAAGATCTGTAACTGGCAATTAGCAGTAATTGAGATAGCTATAACACATTCATATCACACCAGTTTTGAAAGGAAGTTCTTTGGCACTGAAGTGCATTTAAGGAAGGCGAGAATTATTTCTCCGCCTTTGTCCCTTTTCAGTACTGCAACAGTATTTGGAGTACGTGAGCAAATTACACTTGTGGGAGAACATTTCCCCAGAGAACTGTCCCCCAGCTCCCTCTGTAGGTCTCATGCTAGTGGGAAATGACAAAAAGAAGCCTGTGGGCACAGTTTTTAGGGATTCTGGGTTGTTGTGGATTTTTGCACAAGAAGTTGGAAGACAAAGATAATTTGTTTTTTCTTTTTTTTTTTTCCTTCTGGCCCTGAGATTCATGTTCTGTGTCGTGCCTAGTATAGAGGGTTCTTAAAATCTGCTTTAGCACTTTGCAGATATCATTGAGCAACATTGTCTAAAACTTACACTGAGTACTCATAGGAACCAGGCACTCAGTTATGAACTTGGTACAGGAAATAACAGATCTTCTTAAGTTGGTAATCTCTTGTAAGTGTTTGCAGCTAGCCAGAACCTCATGTTGCCAGTGCACTGAGTAAGCATATTACTGAACCCTGTTGCCGTTTAATTTATTTTTCTATCATTGGCATCTAATCTTCTGCATAAATCATAAATATCTAATGAAAGTTAAAATGTTCAGTGTCTGTGATTAGTCATTCACACATAATATATTAATATTTAACATGCAGGAACCTTCTCTGACTAACTTTTTAAAGATATTTGGTTTACTACTGATATCGGGCAGAAATATTTTGATCCTAGTAATACTTAGGTTGTAGCAATATAGGGCAGAAATGCTTAGGTTGTAGAGACATTATTTAATGTAGGCCTGACTGCTTTGTATAAACAATGCATGCCTTACTAACTATTATGCCCTTGAAGAAGAGCTAACAGACTGATAAAAGGGGAATATCCAGGCCAGAAGGTGCCGAAAGCTGGATGACAGCCAAAGGAGCATGAAGTTAACAAAGAACTAGGGTAACTAGGAAAAAGGTACAGGTGGCAGGAGGAGATCACGACCACCGACTCAATTCAGAACCAAAAAGACTGCACCCCCCCCGGCGTGCAAGCCGTAAGGAAGGAGTATACCTTTAAGGTAAGCATATAACACAATGAACCAATCAGAATGTAATAAGTAATTTCTTTCTTTTTGTAAGAGTATATAGTCCTTGTGACTCTGCTAAGTAGTGTGCTGGCTTTGTGGTATTGTCACCTAGCCCCCATATCTGCGCAATTATGCAATAAAGACAATACCTCTACTCTTTGTGTATATTGGTGTGTCGTACACTGGGTAAATGATTCCACTTTTGGGACAGCACTACCATTTTACAATGGAAAAAATTCTGTTAAATAATTCTCTTAATAGCACTGCCAATGCCACTGCAACAAGCATGATTACTTGTGAAGACACAACTAAATTAGAATATTTACTTTATATATTTAGAGAAATCTTATTATCTTTGCATAATTTATAAACCTGGAATTCTCTTTAATTATTATTTACATCTGAATTATTGAATTTTTAAATCCATATTGATTATCTGAACAATTATTCTGTTTAGTCCCTCTTGTCACTGTCTACTGTTTACTGTTTCTACTGTTTGAATTGTTTTTTCACTCACGAATTTTTCTTCATAGGTTATTTGAAATGAAGCTTTTAAACATAGATAGGTATTTGGTATTTGTTGAAAAGCAGCAGGGAAAACTTTCAGTGATTATTTGGGGGCACTTTTAATACTTTGCTTCTTGTTTTCCAGAATTATTCATCCTCTTACTAAAAGATAAAAAATAATTCTACTTCTATCTTCTTCTGCCCTTCTTAGGAGGTTAGTCTCTAAAAATATATTGTTCAGCAATAGATGTTTCTTATTGGAATGCATCAAGTGAATACAAAGCTTTGATGTTCAGTAAGATGTTATAAGCCAAATCTACTTGGACCATAAGGAGGTCCAAGGATCACAGTTGCAGAACCTTTGCTGATGCAGTGTCGCTAAGCCTTACATACACAAGTTTAATCTTCAATTCAGAACTGGTAAATGGGCAGTACAATAATAATATTTTTTCTAATGACATAATTAAACATCTTAATTTGGAAACAAATGAAATAAAATGCAAGACCTTTACAAATATGAAATGAATTTCAAGAGCATTTCCTTCTTGACAAGATATAAAGTGTTAAAACTAGTAGTGTGAGCACATGAACTCCCTGACAGAAACTGAATTCCAAAAAACAACCTAAGTTATATTGTAAAGTAAATTTCATCACAGGGCAGAGATGAATTTGATATTATATTAAATCAACCAGTCAAGCATTCTTCTCTTGTGAATTTTCTCTCATCACTACAGTCTCTCAGATCTGCACATTTTATTTTCCTGTTGAAACTTGTTTAAAAGCCACTTCTAGGGCAAACATCTCTTTCTTTTGTTTTATAACATAAAGTCTTCCTGTTAAACTCTTCAGATGATAATTTTGGGGAATTAGTGCTCCAAGAAGTCTTAACAGGTAAAATCTAAAGTAAGTGAACAACGATTGATCCAAGCTACATTTAACTTTGGCAGCTTGTTAACTAGGATGATGCTATATACACTTTCAAGCTGAAACAGAAATGCGTTGGCTATGGAAGGAAAGCAGACTCCTGACTTAGCAGCTGAAGAAAGCATACATTTTAACTAATAACACCTACATTAAGAGTAGATATGGTACAGTTTATTATTACAAAGGAGATCAGCCCTGGAGTTTGAGAATAAATCCAAAGGAGTGCTATAGATCAGACACAGAAATGAAGGAAAGAAAGATGGTACCTGCAGATGTGCTGCTAGTACAAGGGCACAGACGAATAAGTGTCAATCTATTTTAAAATGGTTTTCTTGCATTTCAGAGTACTTGTCTCGGTAAAACACTGTACTGTACAGTATAGATTTTCAGCTAATGCTGTGTCAGAGGAACGCTTATGCCTTCACATATTAATAAAACTGGGCTTGGGTTGGGGTAAGTTTGCAGCTGCTATCTTACTGCATGCTGGAATGTCCTCCTGATTACCTTTAGTCACTGAAGGACTTTCCTGTGTCTGCTGCATTGTCAGCTCCCTGCTAGTTCAGAGGCCTCAGTGCTTTGGTTTATATACTGTATAAAATCCAGTCTTGCTGTTAAAAATTTCTCCTAGAATCACATTCTCTTCAATACAGATTAAGATAAAATTTTGATAGAAGTATTTGCACAGAATATCCAAAATAGGAAAACAGTTAAGAATATTTACAGAAGACACAGAGATATGAAAAAAAGTTGAAATTGCTTAAAATCAGAGCAGGTTAGAAGATTTCTGTCCCTCTTTTATCCCTTTGTTTCTCCCTCCTTCAGATGATTTTTCTATTCTTTTTCTTTTAATAAAACATTTATCAAGGTTTTTGATTTGCACTTGTATTATATTTCAGATTGCATCTATTAGCGAGCATTAACCTTTCTAGCTTTCACCTCAGAACACTCCCAGAGGATACCTCCTTCTGGTGACTCTGTTAGCTTTTGTAGACCACCGCTCTTTTGAAATTTTCCACAAACTTCAGAGAGATGAAGTCTTTCAACTTGAAATTTATCCAGGGAACAGTTTAACTGTTCTTGCTCAAAATAAGCTGCATTTCTCTATTTAGAACAGTGACTTGGTGGAGGTGCCTGGAGATTAACATCTAAAACTATTTTAGATGATTTTGGGTGTCTGACCCAGCCTCCAGTTGATGACCCAGAAGGGCAGAGGTTTCTTATAGCTCCTGAGTGATGGCAAGCCCTGTATGGCTGTCTTGGATACCTCAGGGCACTGGATTCAGCTCACATTAAGACATCTAACTTTTGTTTGTTTCTTTGTTTGTTTTATTTTGACTGAAACCAGATATTACTGTAAATGTACTCTTTGAGCAACATCGGGTTTTGAGTGACTAATCCCGGAGTTATTTGTCCTAAGGATATTGTAAGAAAGCTGCACATAAAGGTGACACAACTGAATAAAGTCAAAGGGTTTAGACAAAAAGATGTTCATACTGCAGAAACAAGGCTCTCTGCTAAACAGAAATTATTGCAGTAGCATCTGGTTAATATATGAAAAAATAAGTCTTCAAATATTTGTTTGATTTTTTTAAAAATATAAAAATAATTATGTAGCTTCTTAGTCATGTCCATCAATGTACTATCGGAGGTCTTTAATTAGTTTGTAACAGCATACTCAATTTCCTTTTGTGTTTATTCTCTGTGAACATCTGAATAAATGAGTTTTATGGAAAACGAGTTTCAAAGACATGTTAGAAATATTAAATATAACCAAATATTTAATGTCCCTTTTTATATTTTTTTTTCTGGAAATTACTTCTAGGTCTCCTAAAATACAGAATATCATCTGTCTTTGTTGACTAGTTACTGATACAGTGTATGTTTCTCTCCTGTTTAGAGAGATTATTATTCCAGTTCTTCTGTCTGTTTCCTACCAAATATTGCCCTAGAACTTGTCTACTAACCTGAAAGACCGGAAAATTCAAGAAAACTCCGATTTACATGCAGGTATTTCGTGGACAAAAGCAGAAAGTAGCTTAATCAGGAATCCCACTAACTAGTCACATTTTAGCGTAGTCTCACTGGTTGAAAATGAGTTGCAAAGCCACCAGTTTTTGTTTGAAGTCTGCATTCATCCAGACAGTGTGCACTCCAGAGAAGGGGCCTGCTTCTCTCCATGGCTTTCCCATTGTGGGAAAGTTGATATTGCAAAACAAACACATAGCTTGTATGTTTTGCAGGCCTCATGAGATGTCCTAACTAGCTTTAAACGGCTAGCTGGGGTAATAATAACAGATTAATCTTGGCATTAATCTCCCCTAATTTTAGATAAGTACTGTACAGATCTTCTGAAATAATCAGTATAAGCTATTTTTGCAGTCAATAAAGGAAAATGGGCATCTGCAGGGTGTAATCCATCTGACATTTTGGACATTCTTGTTAGGGTGAATTGTACTCTAGATATGCCTCCACTAGTTGTGGAGGGAAACCGGATGACTAGCAAGACATAGACATCTAGATTGTAGAGGTCTATATTTGATCAGATGTTGAAGTATTTACCCTGGGTCACCCACAAGTTTTGAATACTGCATTTTAAAGTTGGTTCATCTATATTTCTATTAGTTATCTTACCTGACTATTTGAAGGCCAGCTCTGATTGACCTATATGCCTCCAAAGCAATAACAATAAGCATGGTGTACATAACTGGTATTCCTTTCCCATCTCCCTCGTATCCTTAAATCAGAAACACTCAAAATGTTGCCACACGCATCTTTTTTATGCTTCAAGTGATGCTTTGCATCGTGTCACAAAACCAGATTAAGAATATTTATACTTCTTATCCTATGGTGTCAGATACTAAATTCTCCATTTTTGTTTCCTCTGTTGAATTATAATTGTATATGTTCCACCTGTATGCACGTCTTTCATGGAATTAAAGGTGGTTATATTGTAAGGGAAGGTTGCACAAAAAAAATGGAACAGGAAAATAAGAATTTGAAACAGAAAAAAAAAAAATATTACTTTCTGTCTGATTTAACCTAGAAAATTTATCATCATCACCGCAAATATTTACAACAAAAGTATGCAAAGCAAAAGAGCCAGATTTCTACTTGGTGCAGATCAAGGTATATGTATCAAAGTCAGTGAAGGTCAGTCTGATCTAACTAAAGGTATGGCTGTTGTGTGGAAGTATTCAGAATCTTTTTTGTGAACAGTTGCAATATGGGAATAGGAAATTAAAGTAAGATTTCTTAAATCTTAAAGCTAGGTTTTGTGAAGCTTGGGTTTCCTTCAATTTCTGTTGCAGTCACATAAACTCCCTAGGTAAAGGCTGAGCATATGAAAGATTTTTCTTAAGCTCATTGTCTCGTACTTTAATTTGGTCTTAAAGAAAGCCCTAGGTAAAGGTGTACTATGTTTTGGTTGGAAAAGTCAAGGTTCAGAACGTGGTGTTCATCTTACTCTGGTTTTGCTCTGATGTAGCTCTGTTGATTGGTATTCTGTTCTGATTGTCGTATTGACTTCTGATCAGCCAGCTGTTGCCTAAGGTTTTGCTTTGATAGGCAGGGACAGCAGGGACCGAAAATGCTACTTCATGAGAGTTAAAATGGAAAAATCTCAGAGTCAGAGGAAAGAAAAGTGCTTTAGTTAATCTCTCTTTGAAACTGTATTCCAGTAGACAGACAGATAGACAGACAGACAGTTGGACTGAGAGATTCCTGACAGACAAAATACTGTTCTCCAGTGCTTAGTCTCCTTTGAGAGTTTATCCCTGTACTTTTTAGAAAGTGTTTCCCTGTGTTTCCTTTATGATACCAAAATCTTTCTGACACCCCATATTTCTCTTTCTGTCTTCAGGGACTAGGAGGAAAAGCAGTGAAAGCGCTTTGCAGTAGCTTTTTATATATTTGAAAACTATGGTCATGTCTCCTAAAACGTGGCATTTTTTTGGTTTGTTTGGTTGTTTTTTTCCCAGGATAGAATTATGTGCGTACACATGGTGTGATACAGGTAATGTGAATCTAATGTGTTCGACCTAATTCTGTACAGAAAACACATCTGGATAGCACATTCACCATACTTTAAAAGCATATTGAGCGCATCAAATTATTTTGCTGTAGAAATCCACAATCACATAAATTTTGTCATGAGTCAGGACAGAAAGTTAGTAATGACCTTTGAGAAAGTATATATAAACAGGTGATATTCTTACCAATACTGTAGCACAGGTAATTGCATATTATACAACATGTGTAACATACTATTCAGTTGTAATATTAATTATCCTTTTATCTTTCCTATGTATTTCACAGCAGCTTGTAAGCCTCTGAATTTTAAAAAGCTGGTGTTATGCAAAGAAATGCATTTAGGAGCTAAGGTCTCAGCTTAGTCAGAAAATAAAGGCAAAGTATGACGTGAAAATAAAAAAAAATTATTAATCTCAAATTTTTTTACATGTGAGTTGTATATAGGAGTTTTTAAACAGTGCACTTCCAATATTTTACTTTTATGTATCGGTGAGAACAAATGGGTTAGATAAAAAGAACTACACAGAAACAAGAGTAATATTTGTTTTTCCTGCTTTATCCTTAAAATATTAAAAATAAAAATAAACAAACCTAAAATCTCTCATGCTTTTATCAAAACCAACTTTTTTTCATTAAAATATTACAAAAATTTTGGTTAATTCTCCTGCAACCTTCTGCATGCCTGAGGCAACTGCTGAAGAGCTCTAAATTCTGAAGATTTTCAGACCTACAGCTGAGGAGTACAATGTAAAGTGTTTTGTGCTATTGTGTGGTTCATAGGCAGTCACACATTTTTTCTTTGGTACTGCTGTATTTGGCAATTTTTTTTCCTTTTCTATGGTATTAATGTTTACTACTTTCATTTTTTTATTCAGCAGCACTGTTCTAGGCTGCACATAAACAGCCAGGAGTGCTGCCCAAATACCTGGCATCACCTGGTGACCTCCCTGAAGCTGACCACAAAGCAGATAGCTGGATTTCAAAGGAAAAGATTTATCCTCTGCTTGCAGGATAAGCCTTGGTGAATGAAGAGCCACCAGAGGAAAAAGGAGGGTTTATGCAGAAATTACTCTACAATGGCTCCATTTCTCTGGAGACTGTTTTTAATTATGAATAAATTATAAGAATAGCTGTTTCCATAAGGCAAAGACATAGTTCTGGTCTGTCAGCAGTTTTCTACAATTAATATTTTTTTAATGTTTAGCAGTAGAATGCAAGATTTAATCTGTTTCAAAGCTGCCTAATTTGACAGAAGAGATGGATGACACTAGTTTCCATTGCTGGCACCCTGCCTCCAATGCATCCTCACTGAATGCCAACAGTGAAACATTGATACTTGACGTGTTCTACTTGTGCAAACAGGTTGCTAAGGGATCCAGAGCTGACTACAGTATGCAGGGAATTTTACTAAAAAAAAAAAAAAGTGACTGAATCTAGATGTTTAAAATCTAATAGCCTGTGTCAGAAGGTCAAGCTATTTTCCCACTTTGAAGGGGGAAGGGAAATAAGCAGCATTCAATGTTGCAACAAAGACTAGCTACCAAATACTAAACAGGCAATGGCTGGTTGTAGAGTCACGTGCAGGTTATTCCAGTTGTGATCTAGAAGACTGTACCAGAAAGGGCAGAACTATTCTGGAGGGCAAATACCTAAATAACTGCAGTCTGTTCACCATATTGTAGATTTTTAATCAGTTTTGAAAATGATACCTTAATTGTTCAGCAGGGAACCAGATGAATACCCTGATGAAACCTTGTTCTTAAGCTAACGAATTAAGTGTTCGCTAACGTATTGTTATCCTGAGATAAAGTTATCTGACGTCAAGCAAGCTAACTGCCGTGGGTTTTGGAAGAAGGCCCATTGAATAAAGGAGAGTGCCAGGTGTTAGTCTCTGTTTTCTGTAAGCACCATTCTGCCACAAACTCTATTGTGTTTACCAGGGTTATGACACTTTCTGAAAAATCAAGCGTAACCAGGCACTGAAAAATCAAGGCAATTACAAAGCATGTTTGATTTGAAGAATTTTGGCCTGCATTGCCAGGATATATTTTGAAAAACATTTTGGGGGAGGAAGAAGTTATATGACATTTAAATATTACAACTTCAAAAACATGTAATACCTCTGGGAGGAAATATAAATGGTAAACAGAAAGAAGATTAAAAGTGACTACGTCATAAAGTCTAGAAGTTATGGAAAAAGAGAGAAGATAAAGAGCAAACATTGAACTCAGTTTAATATTACAGCTGAAAGTCTACATTTGCAGAGAAGTTCTTTCTGTTGCTTTTACATAGGCTCTTCATTTCCATTAGGTGATGAACAGGGGATGAACAACTTAGGGAGCTTGAGTTATGGGCATAATAAGTCTTCAAAATGCTTCCAAAATACATGCAAATGACAAAGGTAAGAGCACATGCCTAAGAATAATTTATAATCCCCACATCAGTCAGAAAAATATAACAGCAGCAGAAGTTCATTATGCGCAGGAACAGACCAGAATTTAACAGCTTTCCTCTACAAATTGCAGGAGAAGAAATGTTATCTTGATATTTCATAGTAAGTGTTCTCAATGATGCTCTTGCTGGCAAGCTGTCAGTTAGCACACATCATTTCCCTGCATTTCCTCTTTCTGAAGAAAGAAGAGAACTGCTAAAAATACACTGACAGTCTAGTGTTATTTTCCAAACAGCAATGCTCTGCACCGTTTAATCATCACACTGCTAATATCCCAAGAAAGACAGTTTCCTGTTGGTGTTAAAAGAAGAGCCTGGCAACACTGAAATATCAAAACAGTTTAGGGACCGGAATTAATTTATAATTTTCATTTCCTAACTGGTGAGCACTGACAAGTTTTTTTTTAAAGTTTGCCTCTTTGTAGGGTGTAGGCAAAGCTGCATGCAATGGCTGGAAAAGCAGCATCATAAAATTCCTGTGTAGGCAGAAGTTCTTATGGTTCTTTGAGATGACCTTTAAATTTCAATAAAACAATGTGGTTTAAATGGAAGAAATATTTTAGGGAAAACAAGTAGAGTACTGACTGACTGTGGTTTAGGTCTGGTTATTGTGTATTGTGTGAAATTATAAACTCTGGCACATTTATGGAGGCATTAAGAAAGGCATGGAGACAATTTGTCCCAAAGGTTCCCAGGCTCATGCTAGCTTACTGCAAAGTAAAATGAAATAAAACAAAGATACGTAATTTATCCTGAGTGTAAATTCTAAAAAATAATGTAGATATTTTGCTGCTAACCACAAAAATATGTAGCTAAAGGAAAACTCAAAAACATCATAAGAAGATATCCAGAAATATTTAATTTACAAAGGGAAACACTTGAAGAATCAAATTTTCATTTTCCTATGCATCTTTAGTCCTGAGTGAAACAACAGCCTGTGGTAAATATATGTGGTCCTGAGGTTGAAGAGCATGTCATGTTGCAGAAGCACAAAGACAAAGGAATTACAGCTGTCCAAGGAAGTGTGAATCTACCATGTCCTAACATTTGAGCTTTTCAGTCTAAATAACCCTCCTTTAAGCTACTTTCGTATAAAGAATAAGTAATTTGTTAAGATTTATATTTAATGAAAAACAGATCAAAAGCTATGAATATGTATCCCAATGTAGTGTGGAACTAAATTAAATTTACAAGCTCCTAGCATCTGGATAGAAACACAGAATTCCTGTGCTGTGTTTATTGATGCGTTATATCATTTTTGTGTTGCTGTTTACATGTCAAGTTAAAGCATTCAGTATTAGTCTCTGCTTTTTCAGGAATGCATGCACAGCAGGACAATTGCTGGAGCTTATAATATGCAGGAAACTAAAGACCTCTTCCACCAGACAAGAGAGGGGAGGGAGATGCTCTCCTAACCTCGTGGTTTTCCCCCATAAAAGTTCACAGGCTTTCGGCAAACAAGAAGCAAATGGGTATATTTGATCTTCTTGAAAACCTCCTGTCAGTTTTTCATTTACCAAACTAATTTTTTTTTTTTTTAGATTTCAGTGCAGAAAAGACAGAAATTCTTGTCAAAGAAATATAAAGCATAAATGATACAGCCCTGATCTTCTGATCTGTCTAATCTGGGCTTTGCATTTACTTTTGCATTGTTCCCAACTGTTTAGGCCCTCTCTCTGTGATTCTTGTTATTTTGATTTCATCAGTAGTTATTTTGATTCCGATGGCATGATTGTTGCTGACGGTACAGACTGTTGCGTAACAGCAACCAGTCTACCGTTTCAGCCCACATGGAGACGATCCTTTGTGAGGCCCTTGATGCCTAAGCAGGGTGGAAGGCAGGCTCTGTCACCTCAGCAGTCTTTGCCTGTTGGGGAAATGTTATACTCTTCCCTGTTAAAACACTGGAAGTAGTGCTAAAGCACTTCAGCAACATGAATGGAGATGTTAAAGAGCCAATCTTCAGTTCTAAACTCTGCTTCCAACAGTGACTTACATCAAAAAATTATTAAAGGTGGTTTATTCACCCAGCCTGTACTTTGCCACTATGACAAGTCCACAACAGAATGCTGTATCCTTAAAAGAATTTATGTACAGATTGGAAAATAGTCTGTATTATTGATGGCATAAATCTACCAGAAAATTTCAGATATGTGCAAGTTCATAAAAATCATCCATGTATGTTGACATTTTATATTATAATGTGGCAAGAAAAGAACGTTTCTTCATTTGATGATATTCATCCGTAAGTGATGATACATGCAATTTGTTACCAAGGGCCTGATTTAATCTTATATTTTGACTTTAAAGTACAAAGGTTTTAACTGTTTTTTTCTTATTTAGATCTAGTTATCTAATCATTAGACCTTGCTTGTTTAAAATAGCTAGAACTTTTTTTTATTGAAAATAACTCTAAAGAGTTCTAACTTTAGGCTTCTGTGTACTATAGAATCAATTTTTATTTCAATTTATCAACACACCTCTCATTAATTAAGGTTTCCATTTGATTTCTAGACACTTATTTTATCTAAGACCCAAGCCTTGTGGAAAAGTTTTGCTCCAGAATTTAGCTCAGAACAACAAAAAAATGCTCTGTGAAAAATCTTTTTTACATTCTTTCTGAAATAAAAAGAATTTTGAAAATGAGAATAATAGACAAGGGATCTGTCTGATCTTGCATTCCCAAACCTACAGACTGTTCAAAATGTTTTATTTAAGAATGTACTCTGTTCCCTTCAGCCGCTTAGCTTTGCAACCTAAGTTCATAGTGTAAATGTCAGTTCCCTTAATTCTTCCTGTCAGCTCTTTTAATTATTCCATGACCAAAGATTTTTATGTAGTGTCTGCAGTTACAACTTGAAAATTCCTTCCTAACTTGTTCAACAGGGGAATTTTATATAAAAATGAATAATGTAAAGGATTCAGTACAGGTTGTTCTATTCAGTATAACGTGTTCTTCTTCAAGTCCCCAAACTCACATCCAAATACTCCTACTCAGGAACAGGATTTTTGTTTGTCCAGCTAACTGCAACTGTGAAGCCAGCATATCTTAACAACTCAATGTCACGTTGTCACCGCAATAATAGGGTCACTGGATTTTAACAAAAACAAAACAGACGCTAAAGACATAATCATGATAGGAAACATGCTTTTTTATATCTTCTTACATGGCGAGAAAAACATCTCACATTACGCAAAATAAAATGGCATTCCAGTGTTCTATTAGTCAGAGGTCATGCTTACTGTATATTGAAATATTTTCTTCTGTGTGGGGCTTTGTAGGTTGGAGGCAGGATCAGAATCATAGGAACTGTTCTCTTTCACACTAAACGTATTTGGATAGATCAACATCAGCTGCGAAGCCTTCTGCTGTGCTTTTGCTCTAGGAAAGATGGCAGAAGGTGCAGATTTTTGAGGGGAGCTCACAGAATATTTGCTTTTACCATACTAGGATTTACTTCCACATCCTTTGAAGAGGTGGTGATTGAGTCTGCACAGCTTTCTCCTCCTTTACTTCAACTAAGGTAGGACTACACACATCTTTTTAGGGATAAATCTGACTACAGTATTTTGGACTTAATCTCTGGATGTTAACTTTGCATCTCATCTGTGAAAAGCTGATATCAAACATAATTTCTTGGCTTGCAGATTGAAAATAACAGTAACAACCATAAGTATCTTCCAGTATTTTCTTCATCTGGCTTTATGGTAAGAATACATGCTCCAATAAAATGAGTACTGTTCCAGACAACAACTCATAAGCTTGCTTGTATTGTTTACAGCTCTGTTTTCATTTTCTCATCTCTATTTCTCACAGCATAAATAGATACGATTAATACTCAAAGTGTATTTGTTTCTGAATTTACAAGATACGGGCTGAACTGTGAGGCTGGAGCTGTTGGGTGCTGAAGATGGGCAGATGAGGAACAACAGAGAGTTAGTCTCTGCTATCGCTGGTGAGAAACCCATATAGCGGGACTTACTCCTTTTCTACCAGACACCTTCTCCTTTCCGTATCTGTTCTTTTTCTTCTTGTTGTAGGTAAAGTAATCCTTTTTGAGACTCATCGGAGATCTTTAGCATTTTAAGGACTGAGCTCTTAAGAGGAAATTACACTGACTTCACTCACCAGCCAGTCAACCTTGGAATAAAACCCAATAAAATAAACTTTTCTCTTCGTGTACCAAAAAAACCTTAGAGTAAGACCAATGGAACATTTCCTTTATATGTTCAGATGCTAAAGGAAACAAAATCTTCCTAATGTGCCAAGTAGCAACACGAGCTCAATGAGCTGATACTTCTGTAAGCATTTTTGCGACTGCATCAAGAAATGGTTGCTATGGAGAGAAGCTGGCTGCTGAAGTGACTGTAAAGCAATGTTTTTTCCTTTTTTCCTTCATTTTTGAAGGACCTTATGTTTTGCACTTGTTGAAATTAAAACATTTTACTTTTCTTAAGGAATGAAAAATATCCCAAAACATGCATTGGACTTGAATCAATAAGAATATAAACCAGTAATACCTATCTTATTGAACATCTATGCAAAAACTTCTCATTTATTCTAAATTCCACTAATGCTATGGGGTACATATGTCTTCTTCCTCACTGTCTCCTAATTCTTCTGCAATTCCTGCTGCCCATTCAATATCCCAATTGCCTAAAGATAAAATTATTCTCCCTTTCCTCTGTTGATCTGGTTGAACTACTTTCGGTATTAAGCCAATTACTTATATCCAGCTCCTAGTGACTGCTGTCAAGAGACAGCTTCTGATGCAGTGAAAATACAAGTGACAGTTTTGCTGTAAGTGTGTTGGTCTGAGATATGATGAATATGATACAGCTTGGTCAGTTTTCCATCCCAAACAATGAAGGTGACCTCACTGTTTGCTGTGATATGTAGACCTTTGCAGTCAAATATGTTGCAGATATGGAAAAAATGTTACTGTCTGGTATTTCAACTCATTATTCTGCTATACTTTCTTATTCTGGTGAACTTTCTGTTGCATAGAGATAACTGTTGGTAGGTTTTTAATTTAATGTAAGAGCATTTTTCATATTACTAACAATATTTAAATGTGCCTCAGTATACATAGAAAATTATATTATAAGCCTCTGCTTAGAGGTGACTATTAATCTGTGATGATTCATATGCAATCTTCTAACAGTCATTGACTTAATTCAGTAGAAAATTTAGAGATTTCTGATTCTTTCAGTTTTCAAAAGACCCACATCAGGACAGGGTAAATCTGTACTCTTATATGCTTGCTTTCGTGGTTTATGCCATGAAAGAAGTCAGATTAAGAAAACAGAAGCCAATGAAAACAGCATCTTCTCAGCTAAGAGTAAAAACCACATCTTCCCTGAAGTGTTCCTCTAGATGGTTCTACACATCTAATAATGTATTTTAAGGTGAACCAATGAAATAAAAATTTCTAACTAGAGAGTTTTATTTCTTTATTTACTTTCCTCTTTGTTCTCAGTGACTGCTCTCAGAGTTACAGGATGTCAGGAAGGAAATATAACAGATACATATCTATATATCAGGATCTAAGGAAGCTACCACACCTGCAATTCAGTAGCTCTTAAAAAGTAGCTATTACTTATCCAAAAATTCCTACATAATAAATGCTCAAGAAACCTGTACCACCTCTTTCGGATTTTTAAATTGCATGAATTTTCTTCTTCTGCGAGTATTGGTGCTATTTGGAAATTTAAATTTATATCGGGGTTAATCCCATGGATCAACACTGGAAGGACAATGGTGTAAGATGGTTTGCATATTGATGAGTAAAACTTCTCATACATAGCAGAAAGCATAGGTCTGACTCCATAGAAGTGTTTCTCTTGAACAGACATGTGGGATGTGAGTACAGAAACAGGGTGTGGATACAATTCCATCTTGAATGGCCGTAGATCAAAACTTTTGTTTCTTATTAGTTCCCCAGTGCTATTAATCTATAGAATTTTTTCTTAGGGATAGATAATTTTTTTCTTGGTACTATGGACTAGCCAGCAAGCAAAAATTTTGCTCTTCAGTTTACAGTACTCTGTATGGCCCACTGCTAGAGCTCCAGATCTGGAGTCTCCACTGTTGCAATAATTTGCTTAGTATATTTTGAACAATGCAATTGCATCGTGACCTGAACTGTGAAGGATAGTCTCCGTCTTATTCAAAAACCTTACTATACAGAATGTATTTTCAATTTCTGTAAGAGTGGGATATATATGTTCATACACACACATAGCATACGTGTTTGTTGTGTTTGAATGCATGCGTGTTGTGTGGTTTCTACGCAAATGTCTGTATTCTGCACTAAATAACTGGAAAAAATATAAATATTACTCTATGTCCCCTTAAAAATATATTTGCTTTATAAAAGCATCTGTTCATCTTAAACTTAGAACAAATGAGCTATAATCATTCCGCAAACCCATAGTAATGATCAACATGTGTAGGTACTTCACATAACCCTGGTTTCCTATCTTTCTCTTATGTAGTAGTCTTGATCTCTTTTTTTCCCCTCACTTTTCCATTCATTAAGTGGTTTCAGAAAATCTTTTCATGAAGCGGAGGCAAATAAATACTTGATCTTGTAATCTTTAAACAAAGTACTTGAAGGCATTACTGAAATTTATTTGTTCCTTTTCATGACTTTATTATTGGTGCAAGAAAAGCACACATAGCCTTCCAAATAATTCTAGGCAGCTCCCTCATTTTAGGCTGCCATCATACTCCCTAATTTCCTGACTGTAATACCTGAACTGTAAGTTACAATATAGATGTGTGTATTCATATGCAATATTTCTATCAGTGTCAATATGGAGAAGATTTAAATGTTTTATCAAGATAGACTTATGAATTTATTAAAAAAAAAAAGCCACTACCTTTCCCTGTTTCTCATACATGGAGCATATTATGAGAATTCTCATCTACCAATACATTTTTCTACTATTTATGGCATAAATCTACCAGAAAATTTCAGATACGTGCAACTTCAGTATTATTTATCTGTGTCTTTTTTCCACAACATTTTGCAAGAATCGTTGCTATTCTATCTTTATTACTTAAATATTTAAGGAAAGGGGGAGAGTTCATGAATCCTGTGGGCTGGTCTAGTACGATTTCATTTTACCACACTTGCGATGCTTTGTAAATTAAGGCGTAACAGAATGTGACTGCAGCTAGATTCTCTAGACACCTTTATCCAGGTGAGATCTTCAAGTCAGCCCTTGAAAAAGAAATATCACAGCCTTTTTGGTGCATCAATGTGGGCCTAACAGCCTTGCTGAGGGGTAAGATTAATTATCCAGGACTGATTACTATATGAACATGTCTACCTTCTTTCTGGGATCCAAGTTAAGAAGACCACTGAGTATAAGGCTATGCTGTATCAACATGTTCCGTGCTTACTGGAGCATCTCTGTATGGTGATGACTTCCATTATTCAGACACGACCTGAGACATGACTCAGCTCTTCTTGTCTTTTAGGAAAGTTCCAAAGTGCTAATGCTTTTTCCTGCATTTCTCCTTCCAGTCTCATCTTCTTTCTACATCTGGAAGTGACTGTATGTGTATTCTGGGGTAGAAAGGAGCTTAAGTCAGTCATTTCCTCTTGATTTTGATGGGGTGCAGTTAGCAGCAACTCAAAGAGTCAGCCGAGGATGCCAAGAGACAAATTTCAGAATTTTTATTTCATTTTCTCTCTTATGAATATCCCTTGGAAAACTGCAGTACCAAATTTGTAAAGCAGAAGTCTGAGGAGATGTTGTCTGATCTTTGCAGTCCCTTGTGTGAAACCTTGGGGAGCAATTATTGTAGGCAAAGACTCTTTCCATCAGACCTTTCTCCACTCTTTCCCTTTTCTGTGAGCATTAGGGTGTACACTACTGTATTTCTATTCTTTATGAAATATATTTGAGATGCTTTCTTTGATATGCTAATTTGGTTAGCTTGTCTTTCTTTGCACTCAGTTGTATCTAGTTGTCCATACATGTCAGTGAAATCTTACTAATTCCTTCATGGAATGCTTTGATTATTCTGAAGAATCCACAGTTTTAAAATCTTTGACAGTTTTCATGCCCTCGTACTTGAATTTCACCTCAGACTACTACACATCTACACCAGAAGACCTTCTCAAAACAAGATTTTTGACATAATGCCTTATAGTAGCAAGGATGATGATGAAAACAGTAGATTTCCAAACTGAAGGAAGATACTAGTTCCATTTGTTCTTTTTACTACCACTCTGAAAACATTTTGCTCATAAAGATGATTCTGTTGGGTGTTAATGAAATATAAGTAATAAATTTTGATTTAAAGGCCTTTGGAAAGATATTTTCTATTTTTAGTTCAATTTTATTTTGAAATAAGTAGATGCTATAAAAGTCCCTTACTCTCTCATTCAGATTTCTTCAGGTTCTTCTCTAGGAATAGTGGTTCTTTTGTTTCACATTTGCTTATATCTTTTTCCCCTTGCCACTGCTAATTATTCAACAGTTTAAAGATGAAAAGCTTGAAAGGTATCACCAGTTACAAGATTTTTTGCTTTTTTGTTTTGATTGTTCTGCTTGTTCTGTTTTAAGATTAATCGCATTCCTGCCCTTTAATTTACCTCCGCCCTGTGTATTCTATTTACGAAGTAAGAAGATTTAAAGCAGGCAGCTCACCTTTCCCAGTGAAAATGACTGCTTTATCCTTGGTCATAAATATTTGTTAAGATCTTTTAAAGACTTATGATTATAAAACAAAATCCTTGCAAAAGCTGGTTTATAATTCACTGTAATTAGTTTATGAATCTACAGTTATTATAAGTCCAATTTATAAACTCTAAAGTTGCAATAAATAATGAGTTTTGCCTTACTCATACTTTAATTCCTATAGAAATCTGCCTCAATGGACCAAATATAGTTAGTCAAGATCAGAGGAAGTATTCTGTTAGTCTAGGTAAATGAGATACTCTTTCACCTGATCCACTGGTAAGGAGACATACTGTAGGTTTTTGTTTTATTTGTAAGGACTATTGCTTTATTCTGCTCCCCGCCTATGCCTCCCCAGACGACACAGAGCACTCAGGAACAGTACAAATCTCCATGATGCTGTTGCAGTTAGCCTTACCCTGAGCTAGAACTACTCCAGGGATGCAGGTTTTCCCTTTAATCCTCAGCTGCTCTACTGGGATTACTGTCTGCAGGTCTCGTGGAATACGGCCCATTGCAAATGGAATGCATATGAAATGATTCTCCATGAGTATCTCACACTCCACTAAAAAACTATGAAATTAAATTAGCTTTTCTTTGTTACTAACTCAAAGCACATTCAAGCCAGAATATTACAAAAAGTCATTCCTGAGTATCAATTTTCTGACCCATCTGCTATGGCCTGGCTTGGGGCTTTTACGCAATTGATCTAGATTTTTGGGGTTTTATAACAATAATTTCTGATTCAGGCAAATAGCACCTGAGGGAAAGTCTAAAGCTTCTGCTCTCTCTCCTTTTCTTTGTGTGTGATAAAAACTTTGATGTTAAATGTAAATGTAAGTGCTCACTCTTTAACCATTCTAGAGTATTTCTTTGTCCTTGTGTTATCTTCTACACATTTCTCAAACTATCTCCAGGTTTTGTTTTCCAGTGTACTCTTTCCATTATGAGTGAGACCAAGGAGAAGGAGAGGGTCTTAAGATAAAATGTTTTCTCTTCTTTTTGCCATTTTTATGTCTTTTAAATTATTTAGATGTCTAATCTATACTTTTGATTTTGCCTGAGAAAACTTAAAATAATACAACATCCTGATCTCTAATCTGTTACAGGGTGTAATCTTCTCTCCTGTTCTACAAATTGACAAATTACGATGTGTGAAGGCCAGGTAGATTTCAAACAAACTGCCTGAAACAGGTAGTGACATTTCACTCACTGGTCTTTATTATTTACTTTGTTTTAGATGCCAGCAAGTATGTGAGGGAGAATAATTCTTTCATTAACTGAGCACTGCATCAAGGAGGGACTTCTGTAAATGGTGTAACTTGCATTCAAAACAATGCACTGCTATTGATCTCAAATACATACAGCCCTCTTACATTAGCTATCAAGACTTTTACATTTTTCTAGAAGACCCCACATAAACACAAGGACAGATTAACCTGTGGATGGATGGAGGAATGAGAAGAAAATAAATGAGTTGCATAGTGCACAGCTGGGTTATGCCAGGCAGTGAACTTTTTCTTGTGTATGTGTGATTTCTTCATTTTCTGAGGGGGGAAAGGAAAAAAAGAACAGTCAGTGGTATACCTTTCTTTATTTCAGAAGAAAATCCCTGCTCAGTTTCAAATCAGAGGCAGCATACAGCTGAAGGTTCCAGCACTTGGAGAGAATTGCTTAAGTAAGATTCTTGTGGTGGGTGCAGGTGCCCAGATACTGACAGCAGGGGGGGGGGATGCAGGGGGGGCCTCTGAGGGAAAAGGTCACAGGCTGCCCAGTGATGGACACAGCCGGTCCCAAGGGACATACTGCAGGGCACAGCCGAGCCCCTCAGCCATGCTGGTCGCACCTTGGAGAAAGTGTGTTTAAGAAAGGGTGTAAAACACTGGACAGACAGAGGAGTAGAGAACAAAAAAGAGTGAGAGGAAGACCAAGGCCAGAGGAGGAGGAGGAGATATTACCACAACTACTCAACAAAATTAATTTAAATTTCCCAGAGTTAAGCTTGTTTCACCCACGACAGTAATCGGTAAGAAATCTCCCTGCCTTTATCCTGACCCACAGGCTTTCTCCTTCATGTTTTTCCTATTCTCCTGCCTGTCTCAATGAAGGTTGAGTGGGTGAGCAGCCAGGTGGGTGCTTGGCTGCTAGCCAGGGGGGTCATAGGGTCAAACGGGAGTACTATCTGGTGCAAAAGCAGTTGCAGAAATATATGAGAGTAGCAAGGGAAGCTGGAATCTGCTTCCCTCCCTCCCTCTCCAGAAGCCAACAATACAAGTCATCAAGTGCAATTCATCAGATTTAAAAGGCACTCACTGCATTTTTTGGAGGTGAAACAACAGAATTGGCAGCTATCACCGCTGGATGAGAAAATGTATGCTGTTCTGTCCTTCAGGGAACTTCTGAGAAATTTTGGTGTACCACACAAGGCAGATATTTTTGGCAGTGCAAAGATGGGCCAGTAGATCAGGTGAGTGCCATTTGTAGCTGTCATCATTATCGCAGAGCTATTGGTCCCCCAGGGGACCACAGGTGGGGCTTAAAACTGCTGTAACTACTCTAGTTTTTACTTTCCTTTCCACTCTTCCCTATTATGTTGCTCAGTGAACACCAGCAATCTGGGTATTTTATGGTAAGAGTTAAGTTTATTTTTGTCAAGTAAGAGACCAAAAATAGTGCAATTAATGTAAAAGTCATTTTTTTAGACACTGACTTTTTGATATTGACACAGTAGATTTGAGCTTCTGTGTAATAGATCAAATGGACTTATTCTTCCAATTTTTAGATTCAATTAGTAAAAGTTATAGCAATATGTTAAATAAACATATGGTTACTTTTCAGACATCTTCCATGCAAATAACAAGCAGAAATACTTCTTTGTTTTCCACATATATTATATTTCTGTTGGTCAAATTGTGCCTGTGGGCAGAACCATGCTGATGTTGTTTAAAGTATGTTTTTATTTTCTGTAATGATTGATGTGTTAGAGAGTCTCGGGAAACTTGCCTGAAGAAATTTTTCTTTATAGTCACAAGAACAAATCCCTATTCATTGCAAGGATAAAACTGAACAATTTTCAGGGTCTGAAGAACATTATAAATTAACGGAACTCCTGAAGAGGGATCAGAGTTATTTTGTTTCAAAAAGTATTTTCTTGGATTTCTCTTTAATAAAGTATGTTTTCAAGTATGAAAGTAGACAAAATTGATTTTATACCAACTGACACATGTGCCTATGGCACTAATATTATGCTGATGTACTTAATAAGACTGGTCTGAGATCAATATAAAAGCACTTAGAGCAATATTCTTAATTTTTGTCTGTGGTGTTCTCAAGCTGTTTGCTTTATAATTAACTAAGCCAATGAATTTTATGAAGAAAACAATTTTAATCCATGCAAATTTTCTGAGAAGGAAAATAGATTATTATTAGCCCTAAAGGTGTTCATTATTCATTGTTACAGCAAATTCCATTATTTTTTTTGTGTGAAAAAGCAACTATGGAAACCACTTTTAAGGTTTCTGGAACAATATGTTTGGGCTATATTTAATTTGTAAAATGATGTGGCTTTCTTGTTAACCTCAACATTCAGATCAATCGTTTTCTTTGATTGTTTACTATTTTTGGTTGTATTTAGTTTTATTTAGACTACGAGGCCTTTGTGACAGGCATCATGTCTTCGCCTATTCTTGTACTAGCACAATGGTGGTGTTATATGGATGAGAACCTCTGATTCACTTGCAAGATCAATTACGCTGTAATTGTAGTGACTATTAGAAAATGCTGACTTCCAGTGACCTAAGAAAGTTTTTGTTTGTATGTTCTATTTTAATCACAACTGAGATTGAAAAAACCTGTAATGTGCAATACAAATGCTAATAATTGAACTGATGTCAGCTCAAACACTGGAAATGTTTGTAAAAGTCTAACTCCTTGATGAGGTGATGGTCCTTGATTCGTGAATGTTTCAGTTTGCAACAAAAACAAACCATGAAGGAAATAACACCAGTGCCCAACAGTTCACTGATGTGTTGTAACTAGCTTTTCTTGGAACAATTAGATTATCCCAGAACATATTATATTTGAAATTACTAAGAAATCTCTATACCCCAAAATGCAAAGAGTTATAGCTGATGCAACCTTCCAGTGAAACCTGATATTGCACAGAGTAATCACACAGCTCTTTTGTGTTTGCTCTCCAAAATGTTATGGGGGCTGTGGGGAAACAAGTAATAGAAACCTTACAGTAGCGACAGCTTTAGAAGACGAGTGACATTTAGTTCATAAGTGGCTACATGTGCTTTGTCTACTTTCTTCAGCTATGGCTATGCCCAGGCTTTTGCTCTGTTCCTACAAAATGACTACCCTCATCTCCCCATGGGCCAGGTTCTGCTGCCCTTCTTTACTGAAGTAAATCTGGGGACATCTCATTTATCAGGACAATTGCCACTAATTCACTTCAGCGTAGGGTAGCAGAGTTTTGGCATTTACTTAGGTTGCAGTGCAGGGTGTTTCAAAACATGTAGAGTGAGGCCCTTAATTTGCTGTATGTTTGAAACAGCCAACTCCCACCATGGAAATTAGCATATATCTTTGTAATATTTTTTTCTTGCTATAATTGCTGAATCTTACCTTTTTTTTCTTCCCCTTCTTGTCATAATGTGCCCTTACAGATCAAAGGCTGTGTAAAATATGAAAAAATATGCATATGAATACCAGACCGAGACTGTGTCAAGACATAGAGCAGTATGGCTCAAACCAGCGCTGGGTCATTTGGAACACAATGCCTCCGGGAGCTCATTTGTCTACAAGGCTGTGTCCAGACTGCCACCTCACAGTGGGGGTGCAGCATGGTCCCTCTGCACAGTCTCTCTCCCTAGCTAAAGCCTTGCCAGTTTTCTACCCCTTACTGTATGCTTCAGAACGGTGTGAAGCCTCTGAGCCGCTCAGGGGTTGAAGCATCAATTCTGTCTGGCCCACGTGGTGTCTAGGATGGGAAACAAGACAGATGGTTCGTTATCCCATAGACCTGAAACAAGCCAACCAGGCACACTGCAGGTCAGATTTTGTGGGGTTTTTTTCATTAAACTAAAAATTAGCAACTCACAAAGAAGAAATTTACTACAGAATGTAATGTTGTTAGATTTTTCAAAACATTGTTTATATGCAACAATGATCAGACGACATTAAAAGGACGTAGATAAATCATACTAATATTGTGGATTATTTTGGTTTCTCAGTTTGATATAAAAGTCACTTAGGAAGTTAAAGCATAGTCACCAGTAGTTTTGTTAAACAACTCTTTGTTTTCAGTTAATGCAGTTACTTTAATCCTTAAAAGTAACATCATAACTGTGAAGTGAATTGTAGCACCAGACAGAGATCTTTGTTAACCACAGCTGAATCATTAGCTGTCTAAATATCAAGCGCCAGATTCTCAGCTCAGTCACTGAGTCAGACTTTCAGTTGGGGCTAGTCTGGGACTTAGTGCTTTTGTGGAGTAGGGAATGCAGGTCTTTCTCTTGCTGTTCTGGAGTCTTCTCTGATTAGAGCTCTGTCATTTCTGCTGTCTTCTCTGAGGAATTTTTTTTTTTATTATTCTCAAGATCATCGCTTGTGCTAGACGCCCAAGATAACACTACATTTAGAGCTCTAAAGAAATAATCTAACGAATTATGTGTGTGGTTCAGGTATTCGGGTAAACCGTGAAGATTTTTTTCAGTGCCACCATCAGTTGAAAGCAGAGCCATGCAGTTTCTCTTAACAACACTACTATAAGAAGGAAGACGATCACATGAGACTGGCTGTGTTTAATAACTTTCTGAGATCATCCTCCTATTCACATAGAAAAATCTTTCAGGTTGCTTATCAAGTACATTTTAAATAACTTTTACTTCATTTAGAACATTTTTTTCTTGCAGAATCATCCTACAACATATGTTAATGTCTGTTCTTTCAATCTACGCAAATGTTATTCATTACTTCTGTGAAGATTTTATTGTAAAAAAAGAAAAGGAAAATATCTAAGCATCATGTTGATTTTCTTGTATATAAGACTATTAACATCAATCCTCTATGAATAATTATTGTAGAATTATACACTTCTGATACAATAGGGACAGAGTTTATAAAATCACAGTTATCCATTTTGTAATTATGGAACTAGAGATAACCTTAGAATCAGAGTATCAGTTTACAGGTTTCCAAATTTCAGATATACAAGCTCAATTCTTGTTCTTTCTGACATAAATTTTTGTGCCTTAGCCACTAGCGGTCAGATTGAAAAGTATGTACAAGTTGCACAGAGGTAAAATGATGTAAGTGCTGGTTTTGTCCATTTATCAGCTGAGAAGGGGTTGCATTTCTTTTTGTATTTGCTTCACTTTTTTGGTTGGATTGCTACAGCTAATGGCTAGTCATGTAGTTAGCAAACAAGTTCGGAGATAAAAAAACAATCTAAAGCAGCTCTGGGCGTACATTTAGTCCTGAGAGTAGTGTTAAAGTCACACAAGCTAATAAAAGGACCACTACAAGTAAAGACCGGTGTTGCTTCTAATCACTGAGAGCAGAAAGGCTGTTTGACTCAGAACAGAAAGATTATCTGACTGGTTTACATTGTTATTTGGTACTTACAGTGTTAGAGGTCATGAATTTTCTGTTAGGTGGATTACTGCTTCAACAGGTATGCCTGCAGTTTTTGAAAACATAAAAAAAGACCACTGAAGGCATACAACATAAAATAGAAATCAAAATAGATTTGTATTTATTTGAAGCTAAGTAAGTCAAGTAGGCTAGTCTGGTATTGTGATGTCATTTTGGGATACTTATAGCTACTTTTACAATTACATATTTTTAGCGTCCTAACTATATTTCTCTTGAGCTTGAACTGATTAATTAACTGCATTGAATAAGATGCAGCCCCACCTACATGTAGTTGGATTTAACTGTTGCAGAAACAGCTTGAATTTACAAAATGCAAGTGTTCAATGTAATGAGTTTTGATAACATAAATTTATGTCCCTTTAATGATAAAAGTAGTAAATACTTGTTTAAGTTATTAATGACAAAGAAGAAATTTAGGCATTTGAGCCACTGTTGAACTGCCAGTGACAATTCCCACTAGGAATGGAGGAACTTCAGTGTTGAAAAACTGGTCTAATTGTTCATTTTTGGGGTGAATTTGGATGGGATGACCACAAGAACAGAGCTACAGTGCTCAGAAGCATACAACCTGTGATTTATTTACTGGGGAGAATGGGTGTTGCAGGTGAATGGCGATTTCTACTTTAAAATTTCTTTTTCACAACACACACACTATGCACTCACACAACCCGTGGCCCCAGACTCTCATGCCCAGTTCAGATCTGCACCAAGGAGCCAGGAAAAGAGATCTCATCTGATGGGTGCCCACCTGTGGCAGCCCAACCCGTTTCAGCCTTCTGCACCATGTTGCATGCTTGTTCTTTCATGCCCACCAATAAAATATTAGCAAAGCTGTAAAGATTAAAAAATCAAGAACAAAAAAAAAAGGGAAAAAAATCCCCAAACCCACCACACAATATATGCTGCCTGCTTAAGCTGAAATTTATGTCTTTGTGACTATGCCCTGTACTCATTCCCTCACTATACAGAACCAGTACATTGCCAGAGGGTTATTGTCTCACTCAATAAGCAGCTATTCAGTCTTTCCTTTCAGCCTGTTTAACTGATGCAGTCATGAGCCGTATTTAATGCACAATGTCTGAGTTATACGTTGAACAAAGAAATATCCATTTCTTCTTAAACCAACCCAGAAGACTCTTATAAACATTATTTAACCGCTCTAGAAATTATACAAATTTATTGCGTAATTTCCAAGCGCTATAGGAGCATTCACAGATCCTTTTTAAGAAAGGAGAGCTGAGGCATCTAGTGACAAAGGCCAAAACTGTCAAGTGGCATCTAAACTTTCCATGCTTAATTTGATAAAGCTACACTTGTGCTGCTGGGCAATGTTGTTTTTTATTTGCTTTTTCATTTTTTTTTTCCTTACAGTTTAAAAATTCTGTAGTGTTGCATGTGTTCAGAATTGACTCTGACTTTGAATGCGGTCATAAATGCTCACTAGTCTTACAAATGTGGTTCCGTATTTCTCACACTAGGCATACAGAAAAGGAGGAAGACATGATTACTGATAAAAATTCTTTTTCTACTTGCTCAGCACCCTGTCCATGGGCAAGGTTTCTGTCCAGTTGTCTATATTAACATTTTCCTAATTGCAAAATAGTCTTTTCCTTTCTATTGCTGCACAATGTGTTCCCCGTTTTCCAGCCATAGCAATAACTGAAGCAGAGCACAGATAATTTTCTAGTACACAAATAACATTCATTCTTAGAATTATGTTTTTATGAACTCATATCTGAGTAGTTAAACTGCAGTTAAATTTTTAACAATAGTTAAAGATTGCAAACCATAAGCATTTCTCAAATATGGTATTGAGTCACCTCTTGGATATAAACTACATAAAAAAGACAATAATAGTGTAGAAAAATCTACGATAAGCTGAAAAGAAGAAAACAGTAAGGAAAGAAGGATCAGAGAAACCAAAATATTGTTGAAGAACAACTGAAAGATTCAGACTGATGGAAAATACAGGTCTGTATGGGCTGAAACCTTATGTCTGTTAACATTTAATGTGCACCATCCATTTGTATTTAGGCAGCTTGACTCCTTGGCAGAGATTGCATCTAGCTGAAAATAAATAAATAAACAAGTAAATAAAGAAATACAATTGACTGAAGGATTTGAATAATGTTGGTATTATTTATCAGATAATTTATTTGACAAATATTATTTTGGCTGGTGCAGAATTGGTTGAATATCATCAGAAGTATTTGTTGAATAAATTAGTCAATGAAAAATGGAAAAATCAATGAATAATGTATCGGATAAATAACATTTGGCAAGATCAAGTGTAGACATAATTTTATTTTCTGAATCCTGTATTAAGTAGTTTTCTTAAAAAGTAGAAAAGGTAGCCAGATCTCCTTTGGCCATATGGGAAATGGAAATAAAGCAACGGATGCTGGTTTTGGTTTTTGCAGTACTGTTTATCTAGTTGTACATGAATGAAACTGAAGATTACATCCACTGGAAAAAGTATATGTGATAGAGAGCATGACATTAAGGCCAGGAAAGGGTTCATCGTAGGTTTAAAGGCATGACAAGTTCTTGTAGCCCTCCACATTTTAAATATAATGGAAATTGTCGCATAAAACCAAAAATGCAATTTTAATTGCACAACTTCTGCTTATGTCTTTGGTAAATGCATAAAGGTGATTGGAGACATGCTTTACTAAAACATTTCTTATCATAATAATCAAACATGCCAATATGAACTAGAAATGACGATTACACAAAAATAAAAACCCCTTGATTTTTAAAACTTACTTTCTGTCAAATTGACATTTTTAGTAAGTATCTTTAATGCAGTAGAGATTTAAGATGCTTCAATTGATTTACTCATTTTTGTATGTATGTCTATTCCTCCTATAACCTGGGAGTAATGATCATTAATTCTTCAAAGTTTTTTTTTTGGAGCAAATTCAGAAAAAAATATAATCTAAAATGAGTCTGGTTATTGGTTATTTGAAATCACAGGTCAACTTCTTTCTTTCTCTAAGACATGTTTCAAAGATTTCTCTAACGCATTTTAAAATCAGCTCCAAAGGGATGCAACATGTTGTCCTGTTTCCATGCAGGCTTCTCCAAAATGTTTCTCTGAAATAAATAATATTTATTTATCGCTCAAACCAGGTAGGGCTCAAATCAACATATATTTCAAAATGAACCTTTTTTTTAGACCAGTTGATCTCAGTTTTAGGTTTTTTGGCATCATGTTTTGTAACTTCCTATCCTGTCCTCCTCTCAACTTTCTATCAATCCACATTTCTTTGTAAATACAGTGACCAAAACTTGATACAATATTCCAGCTGAGACATTGTAAGTGCTGAATCAATCAGGAAGAATTCCTGTGACGTCTTACAGATGTCATGTCTTTTTATGCACCCAGGTACGCTTTCTCTTGTTTCGTGACACCTTGATATTATTAGCTAATGTTTATTTTGTGATCTGCAATAGGCTCCAGAATTGTGACTAGTAAACCAACCCATGTCCATTTTACATTGGTGTAGAGTTTTATCTTGCACTTGTTTATGTTCTGCATGCTTTTCCTTATACTATTGCCTTTATAGGATTATTTTCACGGTTTGAAGTGTGCATATCCATGTCCAGGCCAGCCACGGCTTTGTCTAGCTACATCTTGAAATCCTCTAAAGAGGAAGATTCTTCTCAGCATAATCCATTCTAGTGATCTACTGCCCTCATAGTGGAAAATGTTTTCCTAATGTCCGATATGACCTTCCTTACCTGCAATTTGCTTTTTTTTGCCTGGCACAACTGAGAAGAGTTTGGGTACTTTGTCTTTGAAATACTCTTCAAGTAGTTGTAGGTAATCCTTTAGCCTCCTCTCTGTCACACTAAGCAAGCTGAGCTACCTCAACCTCTTGTCATAAGAAGATGATCCAGGCCCCCAAACTGAGCACTATAAAATCATTTAAAATCTGAAGTTTTTCTTCAAGCATATTTGCAGTTCCTCAGGTTTTTTTTGCCAATAGGTTTCCTTATGCATACAGTCTATTCCTCCATTTAGTTCATTAATAAATCAAAAAATAAAAGCATCAGATCCAGCACAAGGATAAGCAGAACAACTCACAATATGTCGGGTGATGACAAAATCAATTTTTTGTAATACACAGCTTTTTAGAAGATACATTTTATTATTATCAAGATTGTTATCAAAAGCTTTAAAATTTATTTATATCCTACTCTCTGTATGTCAAAAGCTCTGAAATAATTTGGTAAAAGTGATTGAATGGAGTGACTTATTTATGATTTGTCACTGAGAACATGTTGAAATTGTTTGCCTTTGCAAGTAAAAAGACTCTTTTGTTCCTAACCTGACTTAAAAAGGCCTGGGAACCAAAAAAAGTCCTGTTGTGTGCTTTCTGATTTATCTACAATCACCAGCATTTAAGATTTCATAAAAGATGACTGATAAAAACAGGAGCATGTATTTTAATCAGTTGATTCTTGTTTGATACTGACTCTGGGAAGGAAAATGACTTTTAAGACTCAGCTTGAATCTTTGTGGCTAAAAGAACAGGAATGTTTTTCTGTTTGGAAAACTGGAAAACGTGGTGGACACTTAATTTGCAAACAACAAGAAACTGCAGTGGTCTTTTTACAGAGGCAGTTTAAGAGTTGAGGTTTTTTCACTTGCAAGCTCTCTTAGATTTTTGAAAAAATCATCAAAGAGAATAGAAGGCTCAGCATTGGTTAGGATTATTTATTCTCAGGAATTAAGAATATTAAATAATTCCTGGTAGATTAGGCTGTCATTATTCTCTGTCTCTTGCTAGATCAGGAGCAGAAGAGGTTAAAGACATTAAATGCTGTTTTGATAAGATATGAAGGACTTAGAAATTGTGAAGAAATTCCAGTACTGATGGGCAGGGGTAATGTGTTTAAGGAGCACTTAAAAAAAAGAAATCACATATGTAGATTCCTTTTGTTCATGATGAGGGCATGATGTTTGTTTCTGGCTGACAGTGGCAGTTATCAATATGTGCCAAAGGCAAATAAAACCGGTTCATGCACCGATTCAGGACAGGATCCTCATCTCTGCTGAATGTTGCTTAGTGAAATGTTGTTTAAGCCTCCTCATTCTATGCCTCTGTGTCTTGAGATACAGACTCCTGTTAAGTTCTCTACCACTCTCAGTGCTTCTCTGTTATTTAAGGTCCTTTCGTAAACGGTCAGTGTGTCTGGGTAGTACTGTTCTCCTTTTATCATTCAGGTGGCCTTGTTAGTGCCTGGAGGCATAAAAAATATGAATTCAGCAAGAGATGTAGATCAGAAGAAGCAAAAAATGTCAAGGCTGAGAAGCCCCCCTGGCTTTGCAGAGTTTGAAACGGAAAGGTAGGGACAGAGGCAGAAGTTCTCTGTCTGTATGGGGCCTCGGGCACCAGCGGGTCCTCAGTGCCTGTTGTACCCTCTCTGTGCCTCAGGTTTTAATTTTTCTGAAGATTGAAATATTTTGCTACCTAAAGTTTTTTCACCTGATAGCGCATATCTGAGTGAAATCTAGTGGCTTGTGATGTCCAGAAGGACAGACAATGTAGTAACTGAAATTTCTAAAGAAGGATGATACAGCAGGGGTTAGAGATGAAAAAGCGTTGTTGAGGCCTTTGGCTGTCCATGTGTCTGACATCTGCTGCAGTTCCCTGTACGCTGCTTGAGACTCTGCAGATTTTTCTTTCTCATTCTGCATTCATGTTTTCTTAGGAAGGTAATGGTACTTTCCTAACAAGTGGGACCATCTAATGGTGCCTCTGGATTTAGTTTGTATGAAATGATGAAAGATTCCAGAGGAGCTGACAGTTTGTGACATCTTATACAGAAGTTCAGTTCTGACATTAGCTGTGGAGAAGTGAAATTGTGTAAAGAGTCTGTCAAAACCTGAATATGTTTTGCTGCCCTTTAGTGATACAAGCAGGATGAAATACTGTTTTTATTTCAGTCAATGAGAGATTTATGCTTGACTTACTCAAGTCAGGAGGTCACCCCCAGAGCCAAACTGGATGTTAAAATAAGCCTTTGGCCTTCTTCGGATTTGACAATTATTCCAACCATCATCTAAGTTATATAAGAAACTTAACAGCATGCATTTAAACATCTACCAGAATAGCTTAACTGTTATCCTGGTGGAAAGGGCCTCATTCTTGCCTTATTCTCAGGGAGCTGAAATACAGAACCATGTCTGAGTGTTCCAGAGTGGTGAATATTGTCTGAAAATTCCCAATAGCAACAGAAGTGTATTTTACCCGTTTCCTCCTATACTAGCTTAACCAAAACAGTAAACAAACAAACAAAACAAACAAGACAAACAATCATTCAAATACAACACCCCCAGATAACCTGTCAAAACATTAACTTTACTCCTTAGTCTGTAAGCAATGCTGCAATCAGGAAGCAGCTGACAGAACAGCTGTCATTAACCTGGGCATGTCACTAGGTCTTAGTAATATTGGTACATCAATACTCTGCATTTGCTAAAACTTCAGCACTTCTGGCATAGGTCCAAATAGTTATAGGCTTCAAAGTGGTGACAAGGGGATTCACTTGCCTGCACAGTCAGATGACTGCACACCTTTCAGCTGTCATCGAATGTAACAGCTTTGACAAATGTCACAGTCACACGAAAGCTTGCGGGGTATGTCATCTTGCTTTCCCTCTCACTGCATACAAAGCACAAGGACTGAAAAACATCCAGAGGGTATCTCTGAGGCCAAAAAAGAGTCATCATAGAGTATTACAAGTTACATTTTTTTTCTTCAAGCTGCAGCGTTAGGATGTCTTTGTTTATTTCATCGAAGAAACTAGGAATTTAAAATAAAAGCTCCCTATGTTTGGTGTCTTAATAAGTGAGCGCATTCACGTATGTCATCTCTAATTTAACCACAGGTAGTCTGCCTTCTAGCTGTCAAGTTGTGCTTTCAGGATAAGATATAGCAGTTTAGACAAGCGTATTTTCCTCATGTTCAGCAGCAATCCTACTGAAATTTAAAAAAGAAGTGATGGTTTCAAAGTCCTGTGCAGGCTATTTAGTTTTGTTAGTGAAAAACAGAAGTGTCTCACATGGGGTTACTATGCTTTTAGAAAGTTCATATCTTTGCCCAAAGCTGAAGTCATAAACTGCACAAAATGCATTGTACAGACTTTGAAGAGGAGCTACCCCAATGTACCTAGCATATATATGCCACCAGACAGCAGGTAACATGTTTTCATAGGTTTGTCACGCAGAAGAAACAAAAAAATAGACATTAGTTTTCATAATGAACCGAGGACTTTTCCCATTAAAGTCTATGTCAAAGCTTCTATTAACTTCAGTTGTGTCAGTGCAGAGCACTCACACCTTGCAATGCCAGAATACATTTCAACATTTTGTTGTTGCTGTTGCATTTTCCTCCTAATGTTTCTGCACCTTTCATTATAAAGATTCACTGACTTTCTCAGTTGGCTCAAAAAAAGCATCCTGTTCATGAGAACAGTAGTTCCGAGCTGTTCAAGCACAGTTTCCAGCAATACTGTTCTGAACATTTTTTTAAATGATACTATTAAAGTTTGTGCTCTGACTGTGCCATGCCACAGCGAACTCAATTTCTTTTACATGCAGGGTAATGAGGGAACATTAAGAAGCAGATATGGAAGCTCGTGAGTATCATGACCAAAAACGGAGAGAGAAAAGTGACACTGAATGGTCTAACGGAGGAAGGGCTGAAGGAGTGAAGGGCAAAGCACAGACTTGACAAAATGGAAAAGAACAAGAAAAAATAGGAAAGGATACAGAAAGCAGAGAGGCTACCTTTAATCCCAAGACACCAGCTGACAGCTTAGGTTTCACTTTACATTACACAACATGTAAAAACATTTACACGCAAATATTTTAATATATGTAAATGTATTTGTTAAGTAATAAATAAAAATCTAAATACATGCAAATATGAGTAAAAATATTGAACAACGTGAAATCTCCTGTAGATTAAAATGTAAATTTTATTGAACAAAACCAGCAATATACAAAAATGCATAGAGTCTTTCTGCTTTCTGTTAACAGCTTGCAGAAACACTTCAATGAATTGCTCAATAACTTCACGTATCAATCCTGTTCTTGCCTTCCCATAAAACATCTCCTTATAGTCAGCCCGTTCCAATTTGGCTTTTGGGACTGGAGATGCCTTCACAGTATCAGTCATTGATCAAAGTGATTTAATTTAATCTGAGCCTATCGTCCTAGAACATTCTGGGCTCAGCAAGACCTACTCACTAGCTACTAACAAGGAAACAGATCTGGTTTGTAGCGTTTTATATATCTATGCAGGCTAAGGAAAAAGCTTGTGCGATCACTGTGCTAGCTGAGGAGCTGAGAAGAAAAACAAGATATGTACATTGACAGCTTTCTTACTAATCTTAGGTACGTTTAGAAACAGAAAGAGATTAATTTGCTACTTTGAATAACCTCTACAGTACCCACAAGGTATGTTTATAAAAAGTTTATGAAAGGATGTTTCTTGCATTTGCAGCTGAGAGCACTCCTGTTGTTTCTGATGTAGTCTTTTTTAGTACACAGGGGTTTTAAATGGATTATGAATAAAAGCATGAAGTATAGACCTTTGGAATTAACACATATTGTCACATTCAAATATATATTATTCAGTTGTAGTTTTTTCTAGTTTATTCATAGCATTCCAGACACTGGAGATAATTTTGATTCAGAACAATAATAGCTAGCAGAACACAGTGAAAGATGTGGTGTTGCATCTGAGTAAGGAGCTGCAGATGATGACCAGCATTTTGCTTTCCTGCATTTTATGTCTGGACTAGACTGGGAGATGTCATAACTAGGCTAAGCTAGGTCGTTATTCTTCCTAGGTTTCCTCTACAGGCAAATTAGAGAGGGGAATCCTTTAGATGGTAATCCAAGGAAGACCATGTAGGTTCATTCATAGTACCTGTAACTATCTCAGATGACTAGTACACACTAGGAAGAGTACTTGAATCAGCTTTTTAGTTTGGGTGCCTGAAGTCAGGTGGTATGAGAGCCCTTGTATTATGCCTTCTTTAAAACACTGTGACTACTTCACAATGGACTTTTATGGCATGGACAACAAAAACATAGCTACAAATATAATTTGGTGTCATCATACTTTGTGTGTTCCAAATAGCAGTACGTCTAACCCCCAACTCCATCTCTGTCCCCACAGTTTTGCTAGGAAGAATTACAACTGTTGAATTGCATTTACTTGGAGATATTAAAAAGCCATATGGACTTGGTCCTCTCTAGGGTCACCACCTCCACTCTAGGTGGTCCTGCTTGAGTGGGGGAAGTTGGGGCTGGGCAAGATGACCTCCAGAGGTCCCTTTCTTCCTCAATCATTTTGTGATTCTGTGATTCTTATTTGCATGAAAATTCTTGCAATTCACATTTAGATGAAATGATATTATGAAATAATAGTAATTTTGATTAAATATTAAAACATGTCACCTGAAGGCTCCTGAAGCACTGATACTGGCTCCAAAAGGGTGCAAATAGGTCCTAGAGCGTTGTTTCCACCTACATTCTGCTGGTGGCTGCAGCTCATTAAGGACAGATAAAGTCCCCCTTTACTCAAGGGCAATCAAGAAACATTTCATGCACGTCTTTATTGCTTCTACTAAGATGTCTGACCAAGAATTGTATTATATGTTAACAGCAACCTTTAAATAATTTGAGGATTATGAAGTTCAGTGTATACCACAGAGACTGAAACCTACAAATCAAAAATAAAGAAAATATTTTGCAGGCTGTATCATGAATTAAATTTATTAAATGAATAGTGATGGTTAGTGGTAACATCCTATCATGAGCAACTGAAGAAAAATAGAGATTACACAAAAAATGTAGCTACTAATACCATAGTATTTCTGTTTCTTTTCAGGGACACTTTTAATATCTGTTAATATTAATACCTCCTCAGTTTGAGCCAGTTTTGCTTGTGAATTTGCAGAAGTCAGATATCCACGTTCTGCATTCCTGAACAGCAAAGAACACATTCATAGTAAAGCAGGAAAAGATTAGTATTCTCTTCTAATTCATGGCTAAATTGGTGCAATTTATGGCACTGTAGCTTAATGACAACAGAAAATATGTGGCTAATCAAGCATGTGCTGTTGGAAAGTAGTCAAAAATGCTGGTTTTTTTTCCTTTCTCTTTGCCAGTATATTCTCACTTCATGGAATAATTTAAACAAATTTTGAATGATGCATGTAATAATAATAATAATAGAAAAAAAAATCTGTGACCTACTGCTCAGAGAAAATGCAGACAGCATTGTGCTTTCATATTTAGGAGAGGTGTATCAGCTAGTTGTTGTGAAAAATACACTCTGACAGTGTAAACAAAGTCTAAGAAAGCTCATACATCATCACATTAAAACCAAAATAAAAACTATGCACATCACAATATTTTCTGTTTTCTTTGCTTTCTTTAGGAAGTTGATAATCTGGAATCACCAAAAACCAGAAAATCCTCCTTCTCATGAAGTCTCCAGCTGCCCCCTTTATCCTTTAAAATAAAAGCTGAAGTATAGAAAGCATATATTTCTGTTGAACCTTGGAAAGATCTTAACGACTTCTAATTAATTTCTTCATTTATGTCCTTTTCATTTGACCATTTTTGACTTTTTTTCCTCATTTAATCCATAAACTGGCTTGTGTCAAGGAAAATAAATTGGAATTGGAAAAGTTAGAAAGATCAGAAGATTAAGAAAGCAGCTTCTCAGGGAAACAGAAAGCTGTTATTTATCCTGTTGTGCAGCACAGCTGGAGTGCTCTCAGGGGCAGAGAATGTTCATGCTGAAAATTCAGTGGAAAAATCAATAGCACAGGGAAGATCGTGCTTCTATCATTTTAATGATCATACACTCAGCAAAAAGTGGAGAGTCCTGACTAACAGCATGACCATAAGTGAGAATGGCAGATACCACTGGAAAGAACAGCATAATGCCTATTGAAACCTTTGACTTTTATTTTCTGCACACTTATATGCGGAAGTCTGCTTATATATCTATCAGAAAAGTATTAATCCTGACTGGAGACCATGTGGTACAGTAGAAAGATGCTTCTAATGAATTAGATTCAGACTTCTAGCTAAGAGTAAAAGGTGCATAGGGCAAGCCTCTCCTAATTGGGGTGTGAGAGTTTTGCCAGCAATCAGATTGCAAATTTTCTGAGGCTTTAGTGTATTGTACAAAAATAATGAATTGTACAAAAAAAGGCTCTTCCAGGAGACCAGACATTGCATCCCTGGGTAGCTTTGAATCAATGAGAAAATATTCTCTGACCAGTCAAACTCCTTCCCTCCGTGCAAACTCAGTAAATTACCAGATTTCCATATATTGCTTTACTCTTGCTTTTGTATCTTTTTTCTGTTCTAAAGGGAAATATCTATTTTTCAGCATATGTACATATAAACATAGGAAACATCTATGAAGTAATTCAGAAAGAACTCTTAGTTCATGAAAAATGATGCCTATTTTATAGTTACTCTGTAGAAAAATATGCACATCCCTTTACGTGAAGAAATGATTTTGTTCAGTCTACCTTTATTTACTGAAGAGACATGCTAGAAAAGAACATTGCTAGGATTTCTGACATCTGATTTATCAAGCAGTCTGTGGTACTGCCAGGCATTGATTACATTTAACTGGGAAACTTGTAAACTAATGATTTTTTCTGAATTATTTAGGAGATTAATATTTTACTTTTATGAATAGGGAGTTTTATTTTCAGATGTACTTTATAATCTCTTTTGGTAACAAGTGAATATCCACTCAAAAATATGTATCAAAGTTATGATAAATAGGGACAATTTTTAACTCTTACTATCCCTCTGTTGGCTATTACTGTGTGTTTACTTGGGCCTTCTTATTTAGGCACACAATATGACTAAATACCAAGCAGATAGGAAATGAGAGAGTCCCGAGTGAGATGTTTTGAGAGAGAATAGGGAAAGAAAAACTTTCTAAAGGTTGAACACAACCTTGAAAGATTGCTAACTCCTTTCCTAAACTGTAGGAGACCTTGAGAGAGAGGAAAAAAAAAACAACCCACAGAGAGTCAGAAAGGTAGAAAGATACAAACTGTTTTTACTCTGCTTGCAGAAGGATGGATCAGCTTGGTTCTTCCACATCCCTCATTCAAGGACAACACGAGTCTAAAGTTAATGCAGAAATTGGATCCACAAGTGTAATAATACCTCTGCATGAATGGAAGTAAGGTCACCCCAGTGGCTGTAAGAAAACAAACTGAACCAGCTTCAGAAGTTTCTTGTGCTATGCTGTTCCTCCAAATCGGGGAGTTTCCAAATCCCTGCTTTGGTCTTTAGTGGTTTTTCAGACTACCCGCTACCTGAACCTCTGATGCCTGTTATAATAAATACAATATGGATACTACAGGACATATCAGAGCAAGAAGTACAGAGACACTGACAAAACACAGTAAGCATGGTTCAATATCGCTCTGTTAGCTCTGGCTTAGCACAAGGTATGTAATATGCAAACTGGCGCTTGCAAAGAGACTTACGTGTTTCTGCACTGTTTCCTATAGCCTCAGTCCTGGGGAGACCGAACAGCTTTGGGGCAGGATCAGTCCTTTCTACAGCAAGTCTGTCCTGCTGTAGCTAACACGGAGATAAAGCAAACACAGTGAAAAATAATTTGACATATTTTTTTGGAGCCAGTTAAGGTTCACCTAGGCTTATTAAAGGGAAACTGAAATAAATAACTTTTATTGATATCTCTGTAAATACTTTGTGCCTATCTAAGAATGTAACTCAATATTCAGCATAAAATGAATGGCAACACAAAGCTTCTGTTAGGGATATATCATTGTGATGAGAGAGACAGATGAAGAGAAGATAGTGAGAAACATCTGGATTTTTTTTAATCACCTCTTGAATCCTAGCTGAAAAACAAAACAAAACAAAACTCAAAATCAAACAAACAATCCCCCCTGCAACCCCCCCAAAAATACCACAAGACTTCTTCCTAGAATAATGCTTTATTATGGCATTCTTCAAACTTTTCACAGAGGTTTAAATTCCTTTGAACTTTGGTGTAAACTATAACTCTACTATATCAGTTTCTAATATTTCTTAAAAAGAAGTCTTTATAAGCAAATGAAAACAGATTCAATACCTGCTTGAAGGGAAATTTGTTGCATTGGATTTTGGAAGTGGTGATAACTACTCATTAGCAGCAATAAATATTTGAGGATAGTCTATCATGCATTTTAAGTTCTTGGCTTCCCTAATTGACATGATATGTACCCTATTTAAATTAATGCCGTACACCAGGCATAGACAAGGTTCTCAGACAATGTAAATCAACAAAGATCCAATGATGAAAATACAATTTAGTCAAGGTAGTTTTAATTCTGATTTAATTTTTAAATAGTTAATCTACAACTTTTTTTCATTCACTTTTCTTGTTTTAATAAATAAACAACAATGAATGGTATCATACTCTGTCTTTTTCATAACGAAAACAAGAAACTGTGAATGAATCATGCAGAACTCTGTCAGATAATCTGCTATTACTGTTAGTTCCTACTGATTCAAGTGCAGTGGGAGACAAAGATTCTGCCTGTCTTCTTTTTGTCCCCTGCTTATCTCAGAATCTTTCTTTTCCTTGTCTTATTTTTGTCATATCTTATATCCTGTATTCTATGGCATCTGAGCAAAAGAGCTAGACTTTTTTTTTCTGCAGAGTCGGAACTAAGGAAAACAAGGTGATAGCTGTTCAGAGCTGCAGAGGATCTGAAGAATGGTGGAGATAACAATGATGACAAAATAAGAAGCTGCTTTTTCTTCCATAATCCTGAATGACACCCCAATGAAAGATTGTAGTGTCACTTGATCAAGACCTGGTGGCTACTAAGCTGCTGTGTAAATGGAAGGAATTTGGATTTGAGAAGCTTATGGAAAAGAGTCTCCAAGAACATAGAAAATGAAAGAGTGCTCAGGAAAATATTTGCTTCTGGAGAAAAAACAGGTAGTATAAGATGACAAGTTTGCAAATAAAATATTAAAGTAATACTACTACTACTACTACTAATAATAATATAGCAGCTAGTACCACAAAAGCATAGAAAAGGTTGACAGAAGACAGCTACAGCCTGGAGAAACAGGAGAAAAGAGAACAAGTCATATGAAAGAAGAAAGAGCAGCAGGTGTTTGTCTGAGGCTGAATAAAATCCCAAAGCAAACACAGCAGAATCTGCTATTCATCCATCATGATAGATTTGATAGATTCCTCTTAAAGTATCTAGAATTACTTTGCCAACATATAAGGCAGTCAAAGAATTAGAATCTTAAAAAATTTCAAGTGCTATTTTTCTCATATTTAAAAAAAAATGGTGGAAGACTTTAATAACCTGTGAAAACAAACAGATTACTATGAAGGTAAAATAACATTGACTAGGTTTTTGAGACCTTGAGCCATAAGTAAATATTCAGAAACACAAGATTCTGTGATTGGATGAAGTCCATTTTGGAGAAAACCAGCCTCCAGGCTGCCGTGATTGTAAAGATCCTGAAATTCAAAGGGGAAAAATTCAGACCCAGTATTCAATTGCTGTGTCTACTTTTAACAGACAAAAACAGAAAAGTCACATGAGGCACTACAATAGAGAAAAAAATATCATGAGGGAGAAAGATGTAATAATAGTACAATAGCAAATTAGGTGATAACTGTTCATGAAAGAGTTGCTGATAGATAGTTGGATATAGTCAGCAAGAAGTAACTGCAAAATTTACAAACAAGTCCAAAGACAGACCCAGGTGCGTCAACAAACAGAAGAACCAGAACTACACCTGTGAAGTAGATACTGTAAGGATAGTAGAAAGGTGGTGGGCTAGTCACTAACAGTGGAACTCAATTACTAAAAGTTAAAAATCCAAGAAACAGTACAAAAAGCTTTCAAGGAGGAATGAGCATTAAAGAGTTGAAAAAACACAGACAGAACAGAATGACAGCATAATAATAATAGAATTGGCCTGAATCAAAATAATCTTCAAAAGATAAACAAATTGCAATAGTCCTGGCAGGACTTTTTCTTCTCTGTTTTTTTTTTTGACATTTTATTACCTACATTACCCACCCATTTTCTTCACCAAATAATCACTGAGCCTGTATTAGACTCAATTTTATTAACAAGTAACCAAGAGTTACTGGCTGAAGATAACATGGGTTTAGGTGACAGTAGGTGAGTTAATTTTTTTAATTCAAAGTGGGGGAAAAAAAAGATGTGTAGTTAAAGATGATATGAATGTTCAAGAAGCTGGAATTTTTTTCACACTAGAGACTGTACAAAATATTGAAATGTGATATGTCTGGCAGCCTTAATAAAGGTGCGCTATACTGTCTGTAGTAAGATACAATTTTAAAATCATGGTTTATTCAACTATTATTGTTTTTTCTTTGAACCTGGATATAAGCATTTGAGGTTATCTGATTCTGTACTGAAAACTCTTCAGGTGAATCTCACCACTTTTTGTATTTTCTCTAGTGCATTCATGGTTAACGATTGTCAGTATAATTGCAGACTTCATCCAATTATTTAGAAAAATGAGCTGCTGTTATAATTGCTAACTGTATATCATTTCTCACTGTTGTTAAGTGGAACCAATTTTTATGACAGTTCAGAATAATGTCTTAAGCCTTTCTGAAGTAAACTTGAATTTTAATAAAGGATTCCTACCTTCAAAAACACAAACCCTTCCAATACTCCAAGAGCTTTATATTTAATGCACTTGTTTGTTGCTGAAAGGTGTGAGAGGGTCAGGAATGAAAATACAGATACTGTGCTAATGCTGACAGTTTCAGTGCTGCATCTGTTGGCTTCTCCATATGGCGGATGAACTCTGATAAATCATACCAATTTATAATTGTAAAGTGGTCCCATGTGTATCTTTTCCTTTTGCATTTTGGTATGTATCTGCAATGATACAGTTTTCCAGTTCCCTTTACATAGCTAATGTAGCAGGCTCTCACTGTAATTGTCATGCTGTGCATGTTGACTGCATTAGAATTTGGGAAAAAGCCTTTACTAAACTCTCACCTCAGCTAATGTATACTTTCATCCTGCATGTCCAGGCATGATGTGAAACAAGGCATAGAGAGTTACTTTTTTATTTAAGACAAAGTCATAGGAAAAAGCCTGGCAAGTGTCTCAGGAAGTCAGTTTATCTGCTCATCCCACAGACTGCAAGGATTTAGAGAGGCCTCTGTGCAGAGAAACAGAGAAATACATGGTTCAGATTCTGTGTGCCACACATATACAATTACGATGGACCCTGTAATGCACGATTATACTTTTTAGTTGTGCTTATACTCTCTTATCAAAATGCACAGAATAAAACCATTAATAGGAAACATTAATGTATTAAGTGAAACTTAATTGACCATTGCCTAATTTGTATCTTTGTCTTCTTTATTTTTTGAGATGTTCTTCCAGCATATCTTTTTGTGTAATTTTAAAAACTGTTTGTTTCTCTGATCTGCAGCTCTTTTTTTTTGGCTAGCTTTGATTAGATTTTACAAGAAGGACTCATACTGTTTTAGTAATCTTACATGATTCAGTGTTTTCAGTGTAAAGACAAATATTTCAACTATGGGGAGTATTTTAGGGCTTTGGTTTATTTATGTTTGTGTAGTGTTTGTTGAATAAGAACTTAATTTAAAATAAAATACTGGAAGTCTTCTTCTGATGTTTATATCAATTTATCAATAATGTATTGAAGCTTACACCCCTGTAGAATATTATTTTTAAGTTAGTTTAAAATGATTAAGTATCAGTGGATCTTTCAAATTCTGATTGTTGGTGAATATGAACCCATACTTATTTCTTAAAGAAACAGATACCATAGATAGAAAGGATACCAACTTGTTATCTTTCTGTGATGGGGTTACAGCGTTGGTGTACAAAGGGTGGGCCAAAGTTGATGTCTCTAATATAAATGTTCGATCACCAAGAATAAGCTTCAAACTCCACATTACTATTCATCATTACTGCTATCACATCAGAGTTTGTGATGGAATTCAGTGATGTTTACATATTTATTACTGTGTAATTTCCTTGTACATCACAGAGTTTAATGATATTTCTAAGTTAATTACATCTATCTCCCTGCTCTTCAAGCTGTACACTTATGATTAGGGGCCATTTGAATTAATATATGTATGTATCCTGAACAGGAAAGATGGATTTGAGATATTTTTGCATAAATTTGTAGAATGGATATTACATTAAAATATTAACAATAAAATAAGACAAGAACACCTGAAGTAAAAATAAGTGGAAATCAATTTAGTCATGCTATACTGTGTATATAACCTGCACCTGTGTTCTGTATGATAAAGAAACTGAGAAAATGTTTAAATAATAATCATTCTGGTTAGTGTTAAAGAGAATTATGAAGTATTACTTAAAACATCATTTTTTTTGGTACTAATATATGATATGTTTGTACCATGCTAGTTATTATCATGTAATAGTTCTAGATAATAATCATCAGAATTAACTTATTCTTCCAATAATAAAAGTACATATTAAAAATGATTTTGTAATAAGTGATACTATACCATAAAAATCATATTGGGGTAATTAGATGGGTGTTTCAATAAAAAATGCATCTTATTTTAAAATTCTTCCCCATATTTAGCTAACTTATAAATGGAAATGTTTCTGTACTAATGACATTATTTCAGTTACCAGTAATACGGAAAAGATAGATGGAACAAGTAACAACTATAAACGGAATGTGATGGCACACAATCATACGGGCATTCAACATAACATACAAGCATTTAAGATAATATTCAACATCTCTTGCTTTCTCAAAACATTTTTTTATTAGTTATGAATGGAACAGAACATTAACAATGGTCATATTAGGCCATCACCTGATGGCTTATTACACACTTGTATAGCTGCAAAAAGAAGTACAACTTCATAAGAAAAAATCTTGTGTCGCATTTGCTGAACATTTTACAACTCAATATTATATAAAGCCTTCTGCTCAGCCACTTTCAAGTTTCTAGAATAGTTTTTCCATGAAAATATACCTGAAAAATTGGATCCAAATTTCAACAAGCAGTTGAACCTCAATGGCTGTGAGCAGTTTAGTGTGAAGTGTTGGCAGAGTGGGCTGTAACAGTCTGAACAACTAAGTCTCAAACCTTCTTTCCATTATACCCTTTGGCGCGGAAAATTGCAGCCATCTAATTTTAAAAATTACCATCTTGTTTTTGTACTTTTTCTTGTTGTTAGCTTTGTGCTCCTTTCAAAAAAGGTATAAAGGAGTTAAAAAAATAAAGTGAGATCATGTTTTATTTATCATAAGATGTACGTATATTTACCTGTGTGTGTACTGACATGCTGCTTTTATTCCTGGTATTTATACAATGCAGTGGAAAAGGGAATGTATAAGTTTTCAAACAAGCAGAATTTACAGAAATATTCAATAAGTTTCCCTTAGTACTACAGCACAACAAAGTAGATTCATAATTGCAACAGTTTTTATTTAAAAACAAAAAAGGAAAAATGATCTACTCCAAATAACTTTTCTCTGTGTTTTGAAGTGTTGAAGACTTCTACATGCTCAGATACTAGAAGTAGAATATATATGAGAGATGTCCTCTTCTGGACCATGTAACAGGTTTAAATATACTGCATTAAACCAAAATTGATTCCAGTCTTCACTATCAGCCACTAATACTTGTGTGAGCACAATTACAATCCTGGCTGTGAAGTTCTACATCAAGCAGATTGCATAGATCATTTTCCAACATGAGAGATTAGGCTAAATGCTGGGTTTCATGCCTTAATTTTATCCGTATGTGGTTTATCACTGAAATTTGACAGAGGAAATTTAAGTACTGAAGGATAGGTTTGAAAGGTAACATTATTCACAACGCTTAAACTGAATGCTGTTCACAATGACTTGGTATCCATGGACACAAATAACTCACCTGAATGTTATCTGGAAGATTACACCTAGGAATTTTTTTTCTATGTGTTATTTGTTCTTTGGGAGCTAAAGATAAAGCTCCTAAAAATTCAGGTTTGATATACAGAGGACCCTGAATGGAGCACATGCATAACTAACTGATTTAATATCTTCATTGATGTACACTGCTACTTAAGCAATTTTGCAATACTAAGGAATATTAATTGGTCTGACAGTCTCCAGATAATATCTTTTGTAAAATGGTAATTTAATTTGATGGATTTTAAAAGTTAACATTTTGAAATGAAGAGTAAAGGAAGATCAGTATTGATTACGGAAAATTATAGCTATGCAAAATTGTTACTTTGGAAGATGTGACCTGATTATTACATTGATGGTTATTTTATACTTTGATAAGAATTTGACAAATAATTAGGATGATATTTTTAGGTGTGAGGATTATTGCCATGATCATTGTTGAAGATATGCAAATAGAGCTCAGTTCAAATGTAACCTCCAGATTCCTGTACCAGAATTTGATCTAAAATGTTTATTTTTTCATATATCTCTGGAAGGAATTAAAGAGAAAAGAATTTCTTGAACAGTGGCTGAATCTATATCCAAATTGCATTAGCCAAGACACTTCTTAAATTTTAAAAGGACAGTTTTTGAAACTCATGTTTATTACGACAGTGATTGGATAAAATTCCCAGAATAGATCTATGGGTCAACAGTGACAACTGCTAGTACCTTCTAGAATTTTGTTGCCTGAGGTTCCTTAAAAACTCTGTTCTGCAGGGTTTAAAGCTTATGAATGCCTGTTTGGAAAAAAAATGCATACTAGAGGGGTGTTTTCAACTTGAGTTTTAAGCAAGTAGTTTTGAAATCTATCATAAGAAACAGGCAGTATTTTCCCATCCTCCATGACTCCTTCCTTGCATAGATAAGGTAGCACAAGGATCATGTCTACTTCTTAGGAAGTTGAGAATATTTTGCAATATATATATTTTTCACAGTATGCAAAATACTGTTCCTTATCATTTTCAGCACAATACTCAAGAAACCTCAGCATCAAACACAGTAAAAATGTCAAAAGTCTCCCCGACTCCCCCGCATTTTTTTGTCATTTGAAACCCCACTTTTGATTTTCAAATATAAAATAAGACTAAAATTTTATTTAAATAGCTCCCTGGTTCTGGCTTAAACTGAACAAAAGAAAAAAAACAATAAATTAAGCCACCCTAGAACCTCTCAGTGCTGCAAGATGGATTATGGAAAGAATATAATCCACAAATAGAATACATATCAATTATTTTGACATCATCACCCCTACATGTCACCACAAAGCACTTTACGTAGTCACCACAAGCTGCAGAGTACATGAGGTTTTTAAGATAATGTTTAAATCAAGAAACTGTTTCAATATATATATGAACATTAGAAAGAGAATTTTGTATTCACTGGCCATCACTTGTTTATAGGACCTTATGCTTAAAAATAATTCATTGCTCAGCAATAACTGGGACCTGAGTATAGATGGAAAAGCAATGATTATTTTAGGGACCTAAAAGAAAAAGAAATGAGATTTAGTGGAGGGCAGAATAGGAAAATATGTAATCTTACATATGTGCATAGGTTTGCAATGTATCAATAGAAAACGTGCTTGTGCAACTGGGACTCACTTATGTATGAAAATAAACTAGCCTAAATAAGAATGAATTCAACAAGTAATGACCAAGTTTTTGCAGAGGCAGAGGACTAGACCTATTGCTTCAGGCACTAGCTTGAGTTCTTAGAGGAAAAAAGATTAGTCTGTTATTTTTTTCCATTGTTGAATTTTTCCTGCAATGCACGAGGACAACAGAAAATAAGCAAGCAGGATTGTACCTTTCCAGGAGAAACTCCAATGCACTTGCTTAACGGAGCATAAGGAACTGCATCGTTTTTTTGAGGGAGGGGAGCAGGGGGGAAGAAAAGAAAAAAGAGTTCTGTGTAACTTCAGAGGTATGATTTGTGAAAAAATATAAGGAACCTTCTGCAAATAACTGTGCCAGAATATGGGTAAACATGCTCAAGAGCAAAGGAAAAAATACTTCCACCTATAAATTATGACAGCTTTGTATTTGCTGGAGGAGTAATTGTGTATATTATATTTTTTTAATATTTTTGTTCAATTATACAAAGATTTTTAAGGGACTGAAGCATCTCTCATTCAAGGAGAGTATGGGACTGTTTAGCCTGGAGAAGAGAAAGTTCAGGGGGATCTCATCAATGTGTACAGTCGCCTAAAGGGGGGAGTACAGAAGACAGAGCGAGACTCTTCTCAGCAATGCCCCTGTGAAAGAATAAGAAGTCGTGGGCAAAAATTGAAAAATAAGAAATTTCATTTAAACTAAAGAAAAATCTTATTTTCTGTAAGGGTGACTGAACAGTGAAACAGGTTGCCTGGGCCGGTTGTGGAGTTGCCATGCTTGGAGTTATTCAAAACCTGACTGGACATGGCCCTGAGCAACCTTCCTTTGAGCAGGTTGATCTTGCTCTGAGCAGAGGATTGGACTAGAATATCTCCTTCCAACCTCAATGATTCTGTGACAAATTTTATATTACTGTGGATGAATAAGCATTCTAAAGAAAAAATTGTTCTGGCAGAAAAATGTAGAATTGACTAGTCTCCATTTGTAATACTTGCCGGGTAGATGAGTTGCATTCTTTATTTTTCTTGCTTGAAACTGGCCCTGCCCTGCCAGTGATTGCAATGACAATGAATTTATCTGACGTCTTTGGATTTACGCTGACAATAACCATCCACAAAATATTGTACTCTCTGCACAATAAACTATGTGCATCAGTTGGGAGGTTTTGCATATCTAAAACATTATGGGCTAAGTCAACAAAGGACCTCTGACTGTCAGAAAAAAAGATCTTTCTTTTCTCTGGGCACAATCCTCCTATGAGCAAGCTGCTCAACAAATAAATAGCTTTATACACATGTTAAAAAAATCAGATCTCCTTCCAAGAGAGATGTCCGTCTTTTCTAGCATTTTGATTGAAAGAAAGGAGTGGTTGTCCTTACACAATCTGCTAAACTATGATCAAAGCTAGGGATTAATTGACTAACAGGAATAGAAAGCAACCAACACTATATATAAACTACAATGTAAAGGATCCTTTTTAAATATCTGAAGTTGACTTTGTTTTCAATGTCTCTGCACTCAATTTCTATCACTGTTCAGTCTTAACTCAAGAACACATCTTATTCAGGAAAGCATTTGTAAGCATAAGGACAAGGTCCTGTGCAGTCTGCTCTATGTGACCCTGCTTTGGCAGGGGGGTTGGACTAGATGACCCACAGATGTCCCTTCCAACCCCTAACATTCTGTGATTCTGTGATCTGAGTAAGTTTGGCCTTAACACAGCAGAAAAGCAAGGTATAGAGAGGATAAACTAGTCTAGAAGAGGAAAACACGATGTTCACATGGAAGAAATGCTTCCATCTGACACAGACTGAAAGAGAGTGAAAACAGAGGTTCCAGTCATCGTGGAGACATAAACCTAATTTAAACTCTCTAGGAGACCTAGATTCTTATGTATGTACACGAATGGTAGGAAAACCCATATTCCTGCACATAGCATTTTGGCTGGTATATCTCTAAAGAAGTTCTCTTTTCCATTGTTTTGCAGGTCAGTGTGTGGCGTTGGTGTATTGAATGTCACAGAGGAGTGTGCTTATAAAGTACATGTTTAAAGGTAATGTTTAGTAGAAAAGGCTGTGTCACCCTAGTAAATGCAACAAGGCCACGACCTGTGCCCAGCATGTAAATATTTATTCTGTTGCATTTTTGGAATAGTCACTAGCACAGGTCAGCTAACACTAGCAAACGAGTCCTGTTTCCTAGCACAGGAGATATCTCGGGGCAGAGAATGGTACCGCTGAGCAGTATGGCCCAAGCCACATGATTTCGCTGCACTGCCGTTCCCCTCCATACACAGGTCTCAGCATAGGCTGCCCCATCATGCACTGCCCTGCGCATCCCTTTATCACTCTGGACACACACCACGGTGTCTTGTTGAGAAAAAAATCCGCTCCTGAGAACTGCAGAACTTCGCCCTCCCCATTGTTCTCAGCTTGCTCCAGGCATCTGGTGGTAACGGCAAAGGGCATGTGGAGAAGACTGCAGTCCAGGACTTTATTTGAAGGAAGCTGTCTCGGGAACAAGGGCAATTTGATCCAGCAGATCTCCTTTGGCGCTTACATGGAGGTGGCCTAGTGCATGGCAATGGGGAGATACTGTTCCATGGTTGTACTCAAGAGGCTTAAAGTGGTCTGCTCAAAGGACAGGCCCCGACACAGCTGATCTTGTGTAACCTGGAATAGTTGCCATAATTGCTCCAAACTGCAAAGGAGGCCCAGTTCGAGGGCTAGAAACCTCTGATTGTTCGTGACCTTGCAGTGGCTCCCAGTCTTAATGTCTTCTTGGATTAACTTTGTCCTGAGGAAGCACCTCACCCCCAAAGGATGAAAGGGAAAGTGTTGGGAAACAGACGACTTCTGAACTGTTACTACCATCACTCATACTGCTGAGCCTGGCAGTGGTATCAGCCCACATGCCCAGATCTGGTGAGAGAAAAAAGTTTTGGAAGCATCCTTCTAGAGAAATGGACTAAAGCAAAAAGATAAGGATACCTGCAAGCTCTCCTCACAGAATTGTTTTTAAAGACAAACTTTATTCTGATACAATTTAAATTACACCAATGGAATTGTATTAGAAAGAAGTTTGATTTATTATATTTTAAATTCTGGCTGCTAGAGGATGGAAGAGCTATTTTTCACTGAAAAAGGAAGAATTTGCTTTTATAATTTACCCGAATGATGTAATAAGACTGACTTAATAACTACAAACTGAGAAAATGATATATGTTGGCTATGACCCAGGTAGGTTATTCTCTGTTAACTTAAAAAAAGTGTTAAAATAGATCCTTTTCAGTTGGTTTTACATTATAGAACAGTACTGAACATCCCATAAGTGCCCATTCATTACATTTACTGTCAACTGTTTCATGTGAATAATTTACAGCAAATGATCTCCAAAAAATCAATACCAGACTTCTGAATTTAAAAAGCCATTGGATATGCAGAGGTGAAGCTTTTATATTAATTAGAAATAGATCTTACTTTTCCCCTGCCATGTAGAAATAAAAAAACCCTTTCAGAGTCTTAGCAATTATAAGTGCTTACTATTTATTTACTAAAATATAGTGTGCTGACCTAGCATTGTTGCTGTCATTGATGTTCTTATGAGGATGATGAGGTCTGGTGCATAGGGGTTTTGAGAGTCCTTTGTTCTGTTCTTACGACATCTTCTGCTGGGAACACAATCAGACAACAGAGCACAGATAAAGTAGGGAAGAGCAATGTTTCTTTTCCATAACAATGGGTAAAATATTGCTTTAGTGTGCAAATAAGCACTTATGACCATGGCCTGGAACGCAGGAAAGCTATATCTTGTAACTGTATTGCATATGGGGAGTCAGTAACACTGCAGCAGTTTGTAATGTTTTAAAAACAGGTGATCATATTGCTTCTTATCTCAATTTTAGATGTTTAAACAATATTTTGGAGTAAGTATTCTTTTCCTTATCTGTGCTTGAAGCATTCCTAGAAGTATTAGTCCCAGCTATTTTTGGTGTTATCTAAATGAGTTTGTACATTGGACCTCTGATGTCTGCATTGCTCAGCGATTAGCGAGGTATGGGATTTTGGGTCCATGTAAACTAGCACTGCTCTGGGCTTGGGTTGGAGCTATAGGACAGGCTGAGGAAGCTCCGCTGTAGACATCATGGACAAGATTGCAAGGTTCGTCTCTTTCTTTCTCTGTCAGATAGGTATCTTCTGAGGAAGCTTGCGTTCTCCATTCTCCCTCCTCTACAGCCTGCGGTGTGACACATCCATCAGTTTCATGCTGTGAAACTGTTTCCAGAAACTGCCTGTACAGTCCTCACATTATTTCATATACCTTGAATTGAACACACAGGCATATACACAAATACACATAGAGAAAGTGATTATCGTGTCTTGGGAATATTGCAGGATCCAGGTGCTAGACAGGTGGAATGCAACCAGTCACCAGTATTTGTCCTCAGAGCCAGAGGCTCCCAGCCATGTCTGTGTGCTGGCTTTTTCCTTAGCATAATTCATGTAGTCTTTGGTGTCTTCAGGCACTTGTGTAAAAAAACGTTTTTTTCTCCCTCATGCTTAAACTCCTGTGGGAAAATATTGCCCTGAGGAAGCCCTCTCAGTTTAGAGAATGGCACCCAGCTCTCACACACCATACAGTATTTACAAATGAACCCTTCAACACTGGCATGCCAAACTGCATCAAACTGCTAAGCCCAGTTCATCGAGTTTACTAAGTCAGGGAGAGCTTTGTGTGCACTGAAACACGCACGCACGCACGCACGCACGCACACACACACACACACACAGAGTGTTAATAGGGGCTCCCCATTCCCCAGTTATCACTCCAATGAACCAGCACAGCCAAGCACGATGAATGCGACACTCCAGCCCACCACGACATTGGACTCCTGTGTAGCAGCTTGCCATCAACACAGACATTTGCCTTTGGGCTCACTGTTTCTGCATGGTGTCAGATAGCTCTCCTGGTCTCTACCACAGAGACTCTCTATGGTGAGATGTCCCCACAGGCCCATAATCAAGCCACGGTGATATCATAGCCTTTCTGGCAGGCTCAAGTCTTTTTCTCCTGTTAGTTATTGAGTCATGGCTCGTGTCAAAGCTCTCAGGGCTGCTTGCATTGTACTTAGCTCTGGGCCACGGTAACGATTTGATAGTTCCATCTCGCACACTTACAGCACCTTTTTTAAAGACTTTAGTATGAGTTAAGATCTGATTCTTTCCTTCCTCAAGTGGGTCAAGAATCCACCAATTAATATCATATGTGTTATTTTACACGGGAAAAGTCCTACACTACACATCATCTAACTTCCTGAGAGAAACATAATTACAGGGGTGGGGGAGTAGAAATAATAAAATGTACTTCTGATCTACATTCTATGGTAAAAGTTTTCCATTATCATAAACATACCAGAGAGATGTGTGACTAAATGGATGCATGACTGTTCGCGCCCAATAGTTGTTGAATTTAGTTGCCAGTTTTGTACCTGCCACCTAACTAGTTCTTGATTCATTGGCATTTTGGATTGGGGGGAAGCGGAAGAGTGCATTAGGAAGCTAAGAATTGTATTCAGCCCTTAGATGCAGAGACCATATGATATACTGGATATGGTAAACACCATTTTAGGCTAAGCTCTTTTCTTTAGCACTTAGAATACCCATAAAGAGGGGAGAATGGCTCTTGTCTGTTATTTTGAATCTATTGTGCCAGCCTTACCTATTTGCTTTCTAAATATGTATTCACACATGCATACACTACGGTATAAAGTATATAATAAAGCAAAGGAAAAAAAAAACTTTCAGGCAACTCACAACCGTAAAGATGAATAGCCTTTTAACTTGCTTAGTGATAGAGATCTTACACACCTTCACCTCAAAGCTTGTTGCTTCTAAATTATGTTTGTAGTGCTTTTTGAATTAGAATATAAGCTCTTGCAGAAATGAACTGCAGCATACTGTGTATTATAAGAAGAAAAAAGTCAGTTTTCTCATCTTTGCTTCTACCTTTAGACCCTAACAAAATAAAAATTCTAGTTAAGCTTTAGTCTGAGAAGGCCCTGGATATCCCACTGCTTCGAAGGCTACTAGACATTTAGTAACAGGGGGTCTCCAACATTGTGTTGGAGGTTTCAGAGGATAAAGTTTGTTCTGCTCACCATTTCAGAAGCTACACTAATATATCAAGATACCTAAGAAGTAGCTGAGTAGCTGCCAGTACTTCTGAAGCCACCACTAAGCTGCAACAAGTGATTCAGACATTGTCATACTTAGTATTTTGGATTGGCCAACTATTTTCCTAATCAGCAACTGAAATTTGTTGCCAGAGGCAATTGTTCCCAGCTATGTAACAGGTTCCTAGGAATCAGATACAGACAAAATTAACTCTGTGTTCAAAAAAACTTCAGCCAACTAAATACTCCACAGACTTTTCGATGGATATCTAATTCCTACAAAAATCAATCAGTTCAAAGGAGAAGCTGAGGTGTACTCCTTGTTAGTACAGTACAAATGTGACATCAACAGTAGCACATATCAAGGATCACCTCTACCTCCATGGTTATAACCTTCCCCAGTTTTCCTTTCAACTTGAAAATCAAAGAAAATTAAATATAGGAGAAATGTTAACTTGCTTACTCTTGTTAATGCTACCTATCAGATATTAAGCAGAGTGAGAATTTCGTGTATCATCTGCAGTGAAATAATTTATTTTTAAGCATGCGAATGAACACATTCCTAAAGGAGCAGTTTTTTGTCTCAGGCCCACAGTGTGAGGGCACATATTATGCAAGCACACAATAAAATGTCTTTAGCATCTAAGGCTATTCACATTTGAACAAGTATAATACTGTCATTGTCTTCAGTGGAAACTCAACTGACCTTTTGCTAGCATAGCATCTATTATGCAGATCCCAATTATGTTTCTCTAGTCTTGATTAGGCTTTTTATTTCAAATAATAGCAATAAAAAACTTAGCTTTCACATGTGAAAATCCTTCATTAATCAACTCTATTTTTTAATAATTCATTTGTTACTTACGTAACTAGTTACAGGCTAAAAAACGTTTTGGTTAATAGTGTTATTTCACCCTTTGTGCAGAACCATTCCCCTGAGTCATGCAATATTAATTCTGATACACATGAATGCGGCATTTTAAAAAATGATGTAACAACAAAAATAATTAGTACTCCATGCCCCATTTGAATTGTTAGGTGTCAAAATTTAACCAGTGAATGGAAAAAAAACATTAATGAGAAGATTTTTAACAAGCAACTGTGAGCCAAAGTCATTGTTCTCATTTATGTATCAGTATGCATTACTCAAGCAGAACTAGTAAAAGAGAGATTTACCAGTGTAAACTAATGAATAAAACCAGATAGTATAAAGATAGGAGTAATGGAGAAAATATATGTATTTAGAGGAGACTGAAAAGTAGGTGATATATGTAGATTAAGAGATATAAGAAGGCTGATTCTTCTAGAAGTTGATTGAAGTGGAGATGAATGAGTAGTATAGTGTAGTAGATGTGATTATTGTCTGATCTACAGACATAAGCAAATGGAAAGAAAGGCAGTCCCAGCAATATGTAAGCAATTGAAAAGTGGCCTTTGAAATCAACTAAATGGCAGTGGATTACTGAATCTTCTGCAGATTCGAAATAAATGTACTTTCTTAAGCAGGGGAAGTGAGAAGATTAGCAGAGAAGAAAATAAAGCATATAGTAGCCCTGAATTAGCATACAATTATTAATCAAACCAAGATATATGTCTGGAAAAATGTGACCTTTGCACATCAGAAAAGGAGGCAATCTTGGTGCAAATCTGGGAAGATGTTGGATGCTTTAGGTGACATGATTACAGATGATCTCAAGAGGAATTGAATGATCACAAATGCAGAATCAATATTCAGGCTGAGAGATAAATGACTACTTTCAGGTGTGCTAAGAAATGTAGAAAACCAAACCTAAAATGGCACATGCTTGTATCACTCTCCCATTACACAATATCCTCTACACTGCTTTCATCAATTACACAGGTGTTAGCAGGTAAATAAGCGTTAATATCTTCACACTAGAAGCTCAGGTCCCAGAAAGGTAGGGTGACACCACCAACCATCAGGTCAAGGGAGGTGATTCTGCCCCTCTGCTCTGCTCTGGTGAGACTCCACCTGCAGTCCTGTGTCTGGCTCTGGAGCCCTCAGCACAGGAAAGACATGGACCTGTTGGAGTGGGTCCAGAGGAGGGCCAAAAAAATAATCGGGGGGTGGAACACCTCTCCTATGAGGAAAAGCTGAGAGAGTTGGGGCTCCTCAGCCTAGAGAAGAGAAGGCTGTGGGGAGACCTCATTGCAGCCTTACAGAACTTAACAAGGGCTCATAAGAAAGATGGTGACAGGCTTCTTAGCAGGGCCTGTTGTGACAGGACAAGGTGTAATGGCTTTAAACCAAAAGAGAGTACATTTAGACTGGATATAAGGAAGAAATCTTTCACAGTGAGGGTGGTGAAACACTGTAACAGGTTGCCCAGAGAGGTGGTGGATGCCCCATCCCTGGAATCATTCAAGGTCAGGTTGGACGGGGCCCTGACCAACCTGGTGTGGTTGAAGAAGTCCCTGCTCACTGCAGGGGGGTTTGGACTAGATGGCCTTTAAAGGTCCCTTCAAATTCAAAGCATTCAGTGATTCTATGACATGGTGTATAGAAAGTGAGTGGCAACATTTAGTCCAGTCTAAAAAACTGTTCCTAATATTGTTCCTATTACTAGTTTTATAGACAAAAACAATTTTATCAAGAAAAATTCTCATATTATTAATTTTCTATTGACTACACTCTGTGTCTAACAGATTTTTTTGTGGATAATATTGAAGCTTGCTTTCTTTGTTGGTTTTTTTTCTTTGTCTTTTTTACTGAAGTAATTTCCTTTTCTGTCTTATGCTTCCAAGGACATGGATACTCTGATTATACCTAAATGACACCTGTAGCTAACAGCTGTATGTTGAAACAGAAACTTGAATTAATTAGATGTCTCCACATGGGAGCCTGAAAATTTTAAAGTTAAGTTTTCTACAGTTCTGTACAGTCATGTAATTAATTTACACTTCTGGAGAATTTTTGAGACCCTCACCTGCCTGTCTTATTGTCATCATGCCAATGAACATGTTGCATAGAAAACTCTCTGGGGTACAAGTCAATATACGTAGAGGATTTTTATCCTGTAACTTTCCCAGATGTCAATGTGTATCTATACATGATGACAAAATCGCCTTCCCTGTCCTTTCCCTCTTCCCATACCAATATTTTCTTTTACATAATCAACTACATGGTTCATTTTAGCACAGTGTTAATTCTTTAACCAGCTATCAGTAGCTTCAGTTTCCTGACCCTCTAATTATTAACAGTTAAATGACATCAGTGATACTTCATTTACCTGTTGCTGCTTTACAGGACATTGAATTCAATTTCTTCTTCTACCTCTAATTTTTCTCTTACATATACACACACTGGTTTTGAAGGTAAAATAGCTAGTCTATTTAATTTATTGATTTACACTAATGCAACATCAATATAAATTCCACAATNATAGATCCTTTCAGGTAGAAATAAATTAATCTCCCTGACAGTCATGACCTGCTATTATAGTTACTGAGAGTGTTAAGAATGCCTGACAGAGTCAAAAAATTCTAATTTTACATGACGTCCTCTTTTATAATAGCAAAAATAGAGGTTTTTTGATGATTACGTGTAATTCTGAGAACCAAATGCAGTTTAGTATCTAACAATTATTTATTTTTGGTAAAACACAGTGTTTTTTTTATTTAACCATGTTTTTTATTCTGTGGGTAAGCATTGTCTAATTTAAAAGCTATTTGTATGTTTTGTGATCTGCCACATATAAATTTACAGCTGAGTTAAGTGACCTGATGGTCAGGACCACCTAGGCTTTTCATGCAAGCACATTGTCTCACATTAGATTTTACTTGTAAATGAAAGTGTTTTTACACAATGATTACTCTTTGTGAATGAATTCAGCAGAAGAAAAATAGGTATTGTGTTGATATAACTCCACTGCAGTGCATGATGATTTGAAACTTTTTAAGATATAACTGGGAGCCTGTACTGAAATTCACTTGAAGTACAGTCCAATATAGCCTTCAGGCTGAAGAATATCAGAAGTATTATATGTAGCCCACAGGACACAGCAAATTTGCATCTTTTAACCACTTACTGAATCCTGCCCATATATATTTCAGTCATTACTGAGTTACAAAAAGACCTATTTATAAACAATAGTAAGAGCAGTTATACAAAACCATAATTGGGAGATAACCTTGACGTCCACTTAATTGTGTCACTGCCTTTACACTGCTTTAAATAGTCTGATTCAGCTTTTATTTACATTACTTAATGCCTCTTTCATTCCAGCATGACTTTGTATTGCTGATATATTTTCATATTGTTTCAAAATTATGTTTTCAGAAGCTGAATAAATAGATGCAACCACCTCCAACACACTGGAGGGGAAAAGATTTGAAGTATCTCCATATTCCCACCACTCCAAAAACTGCCTATTCCTAAAAGTCATGGGGGGCTATATTTGACAGAAAGATTGAAGTTAGCTATTGCAACAACTGCAGGTAGATGCTCTACCACCTAATTTAAATTCTCTATAGCTAGCAATACTTTTGGGCTTTTAGGGACCAGGAAGCAGCTGAGAATATATGGACAGGGATGTGCACAAAGAGCCTTTCCCCTGCACTTCCCCTGCCCCCCAGTAGCTGGATAGACCAGTTATAGTCTCAAGTGATTTAGCATAGCTCAGGTCTGTGTTAATACTTGGCTAAATAATCTAATCATAGGGCTGAGTTGTATTCCAGGGTGAATTTTTCTTCTGTGGAAAATGCAGCCTTTCAGTGGAGAGGTTTCAGTGTCTACTTAAGCAAGGACTAGAGCCTGCCCATGAATCAACCTTGTGTTTCTTCCCTCTCCCTTTTCTTTCTTCCAGTGCCTATTTCATTACTTTCTGGTAGAGAAAGTAATTAAATACCCTCAGCTGAAGAAATTCAGAGAGAGAGAAATAAGTCTCAGTCTATCTGGTAACATTGCAATTAGGGCACTCTGCTGAGATGTAAAATGCTTTCACAAAAATGCAATAACATACGGAAGAGACATATAACTGAGTCCCAGCTGAGCATCCTGTGAGCTCTGCAGCTGTGCTCTATGGCAGGAGTCGGCACTTCTCCATGTATTTTTGCAAGGGATTCAGATAGCTCTAAACACACCTGCGAGATCCTACCCTGGAGGTCCAATCTGTCCCACTGTCATTGAGATGCAGCATAGACAAAGAGCAGTTTTACTGTAGGCATTGCTGTTCATCCTGAGCTGCAGAAAAGTAGGCTTTTCAAAGCTTTGCTAGGTGTTTTGATGCTGTAAGTTCCAATGCCTTCATCTGGTGCATGCCAGTACACCTTGCTGAGCTCAAAGAGGAGCTGCAGTAATGTTCCATCTCACAGTGTGCTGCAATGTGCTGGGTGTCGTCATCCTGCTCCCAGGACAGAAGGGTGACTCAACACACTCTCTGGGACTCAAAGACTCACCACGTAACATACCCCTGTAGACTGCCATTTCATTTGACAAGTTCTGTGCCTGAAAGTCAAGACAGTGTAGCCAAGTTCAATAGGTAATCTTACGCTCTGCACTGCCATTACATTTGGCATTATTTATCTATTTTTGGGAAAATGATTCATCCTGCGTCTTGACAGGACATCAAGCAGGGAGGTATATGCGAGATCGGTGAATGAGATAAAACTTTTATGCCAGGAAATTCCAAACAGCTGCTGTTCAGTCTGCATCAAACAGATGTATCAAGTCTCTTACCATTTTCTAAAAGGGAAGGAAAGAAAAATTAGGTCAGAAACTATGACACCTAGTCAGAACAATCAGCAGATTCACTGTAAAATGCATATGTGAAAGGCATAAGCAAATCATGGCCTGAGGAGGAGAACAAGATATTTTAAACTGATGAAGTCTGTAGAAGTCTGTTTAATGCACTGGTATCATACAGTTTTCAGATCCTCCACTTTCCTTGATGTTTAACAGCTTTGTATTTTACAAATCTGAATAAAATACTTTAAATCTTCCCAGAAAGGACTAACTCATAGGACAGTTTTTTCAGTTTTTCTCTTAAGGACTCTTTTCACGTCAGCGTGCTTTCATGCTTGTCAGTACATGACTATCTGAAGGGATCCTGCAGTGCTGAACGTGACAAACATACATCTCCATAACTAAAGCTCACTGCTGGTCAGAATCTAGCATTCCTTTTCCCATCTGTCATTCTTGTGGTTTATGCCTTAGCAAGACTTTGAAAACCACACCTTGGCTCTCTGCACCAGGGAACATGCAAGAAGTTTCTGCTGAAGTTACATCATTTAAACCAAATGGAAGTGAGCCAATAGTTAGCCAATTAGATTATACACAAATACATTATGATGTTCTATATATATATATTTTCCAGATATGGTTCTATAGATACTATCAGCCAGAGTTTGACAGCATCCAGCCACATAATGGAGAACTGTATCAACATATGAAGTAAACATGAAGCAGATTGATCAGCTGTGAGGATTTTGTGTTTTACCACAAGTCCTTTACTCCTGACAAGAGTCCATCTTTCTTGGAGGCTATATAAATGACAAACAAAACTAAATCTGCTCATTGTTATCAAGAACCTGTGAAGTTCTACTGCAAGTTTTTGTTTCTCTAGTCCTCTTTAACTGCCTTTGTTTTTTTTTGTATTTTGTTATTCTTCTCTGTAATCTTCCCTTTTATTCTCTAATGAGAATTTTTGCAAACCATCTTTCTCAGAGACTTACAGAAAGGGTCAGAATGGAACCTGCCATAAGAGACCTGTTTATACTGTCTCATTTCATTTAATCTAACATTATTGGCTTATAGATGATACATATTTTACTTTGCAGAGAAACAATAACTCCAAACTTTTCCAAGTTTAAATTGCCCACTAAATCCAGTCCAGGATAGATGAGTGATTGCACAATCCTGCATTTCACATAAAGTCCAATTTTAGACTGTGATGAAGAACACTAAATACTACTTGAAGATCGAGAAAAGTAAGGTAGAGTCAAAGGCAGAAACTTTATTTCAAAATTTTTTCAAGTGCTGGGTATCACCCAAACAAGATCACAATGAAAAGTAACCACAAAGAAGATGATCAATTATATGATTCCTAAATATCCTTATGCAGGTGTCACACATTCGCATTTGAACTGCATTAAATATCTAGAAATACATGCAGTCACCATCACCTTATAGGTTAAAAACGCCAATATATAAGAACTCTTTGAAAGACATAAAAGCCAAACTTTGTTAGTGGGATAAACAAAGCATGTGCAGGTTCATGCTGCTGTATAGAATACTGAACATTTAGATATGTCAATATTTAAAATAATGATAAGAATTTTTAAAATATTTCTTCTGCCTCTGTAAGCCTCTAATATACATAGTCTCTTTGTAAGTAAGGAATTTATAAGGACTATATCTCTACACGTCAAGATTCCTAGAATTATCCCATACTAGGACTGACAATTTGACTTTGCAATGTTAGTGCAGAGAAAAAAGCATTAATACAGTAGTTAATAGTCATTAAGAAAAAGTAATAGACCATTAATCTCTTCAGTAATCCACTCTAATCTACTCTGTGCTTATCGGTAGCTAGGACTAATTGTCCCATGTTAACAGGTCTTACTGAAAGCCATGTCTCTGACGGAGTGAGGAAGTCTTTCTTAACAGTCTAATTCTAATTTTTTTATTTTCATGCATTTCATTTACATTTAAATTTCACATTTCAAAATCATCATGCACACATTTAAATACAAAGTACTTAGAAGACATCACTTCACAGAACTAAGCCACACTTAATATGTGAGTTATATTTTAATGAAGTTTTAAGGCCTAATTTATCATGAACTTCAAGTGAAACTTTCAGTACTTTTTTGAATTGCTGTCTTAATCTTTTGCCAGACCAATAATATATGCACTATATTATTCTAATAAATTTTTTGACAGTCTTTTGTAATACGTGTCATTCAAAGTGGAAGTCTTGTTTTCTATGATTTTCATTTTTCAGGAAGAACAAGGGATGCTTAAGACAATTCAGGGTTAATAAGATGCAAGTCAAAAAAGGGAAAAATACTTCTGTAAAAGCTAAACTCCAATACCATCTATTTCTGAAGCTCTTTGAAATTAACAAATTTAAGCACTGCTGGCAATCAGACTCAGCCTTGAAAGCGGCCATATGAAAACTATGAATAAAGCAAAGTGCTAAAAGAGACTGGCTAGAAGCAGCTGCAGGCCCTAAAGAAAGACTTAATGAAACCTTCTGCTATGTTGCACTTGTATAACCGGACCTCAGGTCTGATTTGTATTTCTAAATTGAGGTAAAAAGTTGTATAGACTCATTATAAAACAACAATATTTCTATCAGTGTTATAAGTGGGTGTGCCTCTTGTGAGAGGGAATTTATGACAAGACTAGGAACTAGTTTATGATTCACATCCTTTAGCTTACATGCTTAAAGTTGATAATTATTTTCTAGCAGTCCATTTAGGACAGACTTCTTGTTAAGAAGCACCAAGCACAATTCTACAACACAAATTAGACATTAACAACAAAATATCTTCTAATACCTCTTCATACTGGGAAAAAAGCAAACCAAAACATATGCTTTCAGTCAGAAAAAATGTTTCCTGTCCATGGCTCTGAAGTGCTTTATTAGAAAGTCCCTCAGACATACAGGACAAGAAACAACCCTATGCCATTATCCAGTCTAGCTTGAGAAAGATGATTCTCCAGGCAGGGAAATGCATAGCTACACCTAAGACATAGCAACCAGTGGGTAGGCTTCCTGCCCAGAACCATACAAAGGGGTTGCAGCTGGCTCCTACCACCCTTCCACCCAGTGCCCTTTCCTGCCTTATGTCCCTTAACAGAGTTCTTATGAATGACTGAGGATGTTCTTGCTAGCTGTTCAAAGGGAAACAAATTCCTTTATATTTAAAGTCCTAAGTGTCAGGCTCAGAACTAGTCCACATTAGTATATAAAATCCTAGGTGCCAATTCTAAGTTGCATGCAATTAAAAAGAGTTGGTGGTCAAAATTAAGTTCTTCAGATCCCTGTGACAGGCCTTTTAATCCTCTGGAATTGTAATGTGCTAGTACAGGACATTTGCGATTTCTTTGCCACAGTGTTTTTTTTTTTTCCTCTGTCCTTGAACAATAACAATTGAAAAATTAATTTTTTATCTGACAAATATTCCATTTTATGATTTCTCTTACCATTTCTGCACACACAAACCTGAACTCCTAGGGGACTGCATGAAAGCTTATTTCCATTAACTCAGACACACGGTAGAAAAATTTATTTTTTTAGTGTTATATTTGAAAAGATATTGATACACTGAAAAAACAAATGACAAGAGAATTACTGTGTGGGAGACAGACTTCTGTAACTATGGGGTTTTGTTTCTTTTTCAATACTTCACTGTCAATGGCTGTGTGTCATTGCTAGAGCTGCTGATGTGCATTTGAATACTTCAGGAAGAACATTTTATGTCAGCTCAGTTTCAAAGGCCTTGCTGAATAAGTGCTTTTTGCCCCCCTCCCCCCCCCCGAAGAATACTGGAAACAGTATTAAATTGTCCTATACACATTAGTGTGAAATACAGATGATCTTGTGGTTTATTTATAGAAATGTCATCCTCATCTACCTAAAGATGAAAGAATATCAACCACTTCCATTACTCCAGGTGAAAACTATGCGCCAGAATACCAAAAAATGAATAAAATACAGTGCATTTCAAAGAGAACAAAAGGGAAATACAAAAACGAAACACAATAAAGAAGTGAAATACTAAGTAGGGCATGTAGGACACAAATGGAGATGAAATTGATTTGTTTGATTTCTAATGTGGTATCCTGAAAATTGGTAAAAAGGATAATGGAGACCTGTGGTAACTTCAGAGATAATTTATTGAAAAGAAGCAAATATCTGAAAGAAAGAGTGATTGCTTACAAATGCAGCATGAACCACTTGATATCTTAAAAAAGATGTATCAGTCACTGACTATCAGAAGAAAACAAGGTTTAAAAATAAAGTTGCTAACAAACAATACCAAAATAAACCAAGGGGAGGATGCAAAACAGAGGCTACTTTCAAATTAGGTTATCTATTTTGCAGATCACAGAATTAGAAAATTGAAATGGAAGGGACCTCAAGTTGCTAAGCCATTTCTCCATCAGAAGATATGATCCACTTAATCAAAACTGTCCCTGAGAGATAGTTTTTTAATCTCCTCTTAAGTGTCTGAGAATCCTGAGGTCTGAGAAAAGCTTTTGTGGAAAACAAACAGACAAGAATTCTATGCCATTTACAATGCAGTCTGCTTAATAACATCCCAACCTGTTACAAAAGCTGTTACCAGAGGTAGGACCTACATTTGAGATGAACTAAAGAAAACATACCAATGTGCTTTTTACAATAACCTTCCCTAGTATAATTTATTCTTTTTTTCTTTAAGCTGTTTATTTTAAATACTATTAAACTGCAGGAACATGTTTTGTTTCTTAAAAGCAGCACAGCACAAATAATTCTAATAGAAATACCAGCAAAGATGCTTGTATTATTTGTTAATTTTTTCTATTATTTATTTGTTAATTTTTAAAATATATTGACATACTAGAATTCCACTCAAGGATGGTTTTCCTTACTGCAAGACCACTTTGAACTCCTCTAGTCTGTTGAGAATGAAATCGACTTACCAGCCACTGCTTTTCTTTTTTTTTTTTTTTTTACAACATTATTGTTGTTGAGGTGATTTTTATCAGAAAAGAGGTGTCTGTATACCATGACCATCATTTGAAACATATTTCTTTATGCTTATTTACAGGCTGTCAAGATATTTTCTGGTACCAAGGTCATATTTTGATGTAAAAATGGCAATTTCAAATAACAGGCAAACGAGATTACTTGAGGTTAGAACACATCTCTTGAACTATTTAAATTGTGGTGCTTGCAGTCATCCTTCTGTGTTCTGTGTTGTCAGATCCATTGTCTCACTTTGTAGCACATCAATTTTATTGTAAACAAACCTACACATTTGAAGATACCACAGTTTGAATTGAAACAGGAGGAAAAAGGAGAGTTACTATTTGTTTTCAGCAGAAAATATGCATTTTCCCCAATTATTTGAAAACTCAGCACATTTCCCATAGAAATTAGTTATAAGTCTCAAACAAAACCAACGCAGAGATGAATTTAAGTCAAAATCTCTCAGGTATCTGGCTGAAACAGTGAGTGTTTATTGCTGATTTCAATGTCACACCCCAATGTTCTAACAAAACAAAGAACAAACAACATATGGATTAGTAGTAGGAAAGTGCCTCACAGGAGCAGTTGTTTGTAATTTGGTTAAGTTTACAGTAATTGCTACTTATTGACTATTAACCAGAATTGGTGTAATCCTGTTTTATCACTGCAGGAACTTAATAAGTGAACATACCCTTGTTAAACTAATACTGGGGCATTTGATTGCTTCCCTTTAAATAAAGTAGGCATTGAACTGCTATCTAACCCCCACACCCATTTTTGAATAATGAATTCAAGGAGAAGTTTAGAACTTTCTTTAATTCAGCTGAGGACAGTTTAAGAATGAAGGTCTTGAATTTGATACGAGTAAAGAATTTCACAGAATGGAAAAACTACATTATAGCTTTTGCAAATGAAAGATCAGGTAATAAAATAGTGGAGTCTGGATTAAAGCAAAAGAGAAAGCAATTTATGAGAAAAGGACAGATATAAAATAAGTAACAGTAGATGGGTGAGAAACCAGAAGACTAATGAAAAAAACCCAGAAACTAGAAGCAGTAAGAGATAAAAGAACTAGAAATGCACAAATAGATGATTAAGGACTTTAGATAAAAAGGTAAGCATACCTGGAGGAATGCTGACTAATAACTCACCTCCTGCACAGATCTCAAAATCTTTGCTGGAGGAAGGTGTCCTGTTCATTATGAGATCCGTCTTTATTAAGATAATTGAAATAGTGAAGCCTGCTGATGCACAAGTTGCTTGTTGATACCCTGTAGCCTCTCCCCCGTATATCTAATGCTGGGGAACAGGCCCTGCAGTGTTCCTAAAGTGGGAGTTCAGCATAAAACCCTGTACTTCAGGGTTTTTTCAATCTGCAGATATTAATTTTACAGAATGCTCCTCTCATCATTTCACTAATGAGCTGAGTAATAAAGTTCCACCTTCCTACTGATGGGACCAATGCTACAGATCAGCTGTTGAGAGAAAAGGTTCAATGGAGAGAGAAGGAATTAGTTCCTGTGTCATCTGAAGCTTTTCCCCTTGTTCTCCAGTATAATAATGTTAGTCAGAGAAAGAATGCTGAAGGCCCTAAGGACAACATGGAGATGACAGGAGGGAACTTATAGATCCGCTTCCCAGGACACAGAGCAGCCATCTGGACAGTAGCTGTGCTCATCTTTATTCAGGGAGGCTATATGCACCTCAGGCTCTGAAGGGCCATGAGGGCTGACTGATCACAGAACATTTTCTGAGACTAAATAGTGTGCTTAAAGTGCCATGACAATTAATACAGACACAACCGAGAATGTAGTCAGTTGGATATGGCAAGCCAGATTTTTCAAAGCACTTGCTGATTTTATAATAGCTGACTTGAAAGTCCAGCTGCGATACACAACTAACGCATTATAGTAATTTGAAAGGGAATACACTAAACATGAAAAGAAAATGCTAATGAGCTCTTTTGCTCATCATTACATTTTGCTGCACCATATACTGGCAACCTTCTCAAGGATTATGATGGTGTATCTTTCAGAATAGTAAATACTGTTTTCTTTACTATGTGGGTCAAAGAGGAAGCCCCCAAGAATGTGAAGATGGTGCTTGATGCAGAAGGGTGGTAGCTCCTTTGTAACATGAAGGACAAAAAGACACAATCGGGGGAATAATTGAATTTAGTAGAAAGTAATTTTCTCCAGCTTTAAAACTGTTTACTCACAACTTTCTTAAATACTGCATGACTGCAGGAACCATAAAAGAATCTTGACCAATTTTCCTTACCTTTTAGATAACCATAGGAAATAGAGGCTAATGATGGCTGGAATGATCAAGTATAACCATATATATATACAGAAAAACAATTTTTTGTCGGGCTTTTTTATCTAGCTGTGGATTGAATGGTTTGATTTGAGATAATTTAGACACCTGTCTGAACTTACTAACACTGTTACTGACTCCTGGAAATCCTGGCAGTTGAGTCAGAAAGACAATAGCCACCTGTGATGAGGTTGTACTAGCAAAGAAAAGTTCAATTTTCTTTCCCCACTCTTCTTTCCTCACTTTTCTTTCCAGTCATCTAAGTAGACTGGTTTCAGTGAATTATCTCTGTTGACACCACTGCAGTGAGGGGTGACTCCAGTTTGCACTGCAAATAAGAGAAGAGGTTGCATGCTCCCCAGTAAAGCGCTGCCTTTACCTTTTAAATTCTGTTTTCCTTAATGGAGAATGACCAGCAATCAGAATTGAGAATAACCTCATTTCAGTATTAAAGTAATGAAAAGATGCCTTTCTTGACTCAGTGATACGATATTCCTGTAAATTTCAAAGGAAATTAGAACGAAAGCACAGTATGTAATCATTCTGTTTAAGACTGCTTTTCAAATATCAGTGACAAGTGTTTTATTTCCACAAAAAAACTGTTAAAATGTTATTGTAATGTAGTTCTGAATATTTGAAAAAGACAGAAGTAGTCATTTGCCATTATTTCAACTGTATTGTGCAGTACATAAAATTTTCATGTTAAATCTATGGAAATAGAGTGGAATAGTATATAAACTCACTTCCACCATATTTTTGTTTGCTGACAGAGATATGCTGTCAGTTTTTGAAGCTAAATTGTGAAATCAAAGCAGCAGTTAGCCTTATATATCTTTTCAATGTTAGTAATGTGCTTTTCATACATATATTGTATTTTCTTTTGGAATTATACCTGAAAATTGAGATACTATTATTTAGAAGAATATAAAAAAGGAATTGGCAATATTGAAGTGGATAATGTTGGCAATAATCAGTTTTTTTTGTAAGGCATTGGTAATGCAGAAGTATCATTTCTCTTAATAGAATCCTAAGTTTTCCACAGCTTTGTTTCAAACTGTTGTGAACTTTCATTCTGAACTTTCAGACTTCAAGCCTCCACACTTCCTAGCAACATAGATAACATTGAATTTTGCCATGTACTGGGTTTGGTTGGGATAAAGTTAATTTTCTTCATGGCATCCTGTATGGTGGTGCATTTTGAATTCGTGACTAAAGCAGTGTTGGTAACACAGCAACATTTTAGCTGTTGCTGAGTAGTGGTCGCATGGCATCAAGGCCTTTTGTTTTTCCCATTCTACCTCCTTCAAAGAGAGTAGGCTGGGAGTGGGAAAGAAGCTGTGAGCGGACATGGCCAGGAAAACTGACCCAAGTTGGCCAAAGGAATGTGCCATACCATATGAGGTTGTGCTCAGCAATAAAATGTCAAGTAAAGCAGGAGAAAGGGGGAACATCTGTGGTTATGGCTTTCATCTTCCCAAGTAACCATTATACATGCTGAGGTCTTGCTTCCCACGAATTGGCTGGACATCTGCCTGCTAAAGAGCAATAGTGAAACAAATTTCTTAATTTGCTCTGCTTGTACAAGCAGCTTTGCTTCACTTATTAAACTCTCTTTATCTCAACCCATGAGTTTTTCTCACTTTTGCCCTTCCAATTCTCTCCTCCATTCAGCTGTGGGGGGAATTAGCTAGCAGATGGGTAGGGAGCTTATCTGCCAACCCAGCACATGCCATTAGTCTGACTATAATGGGGGGGGG
>Ga0065711_1026537_pt1 | contig 66715 bp, 34 predicted proteins | sample Hoacrofraction12_FD_59098 | JGI IMG/M metagenome (GOLD analysis project Ga0065711, IMG submission 59098) | Hoatzin crop microbial communities from Cojedes, Venezuela - Epithelial fraction 12 v2 (version 2) | ecosystem: Host-associated > Birds > Digestive system > Esophagus > Crop | place...
TTCAAGAAAGATGAAGAGCTACTGGAGAGAGTCCAGCGGAGGGCTACAAGGATGATGAGGGGACTGGAGCATCTCTCCTACGAGGAGAGGCTGAGGGGGCTGGGCTTGTTTAGCCTGAAGAAGAGAAGGCTGAGAGGGGGCCTTATAAATGCGTACAAATATCTGAAGGGTGGGTGTTAGGAGGATGGGGCCAAACTCTTTTCAGTGGTGCCCAGCGACAGGACAAGGGGCAATGGGCACAAACTGAAGCATAGGAAGTTGCGTCTGAACATGAGGAAGAACTTCTTCCCTCTGAGGGTGACAGAGCACTGGAACAGGCTGCCCAGGGAGGCTGTGGAGTCTCCTTCTCTGGAGATATTCAAGACTCGCCTGGACAAGGTCCTGTGCAGCCTACTGTAGGTGACCCTGCTTTGGCAGGAGGGTTGGACTAGATGACCCACAGAGGTGCCTTCCAACCCCTACCATTCTGTGATTCTGTGATTCTATTTCTTTGGGTAACACTGAAACTAATGATTACTTGATCTGGTAAGAATAGGACACACAAAAACTTCCAGTGCTGAGAATGGCTTCTGATTTCTAATTCCATACTTGATATTTGACATGCTGCTGTAAATGAAAGCTGAAACATTTCCTACAGTTTATAATGATCATGTCATAGGAAATTATAGTTCTCATGACAAGAAAATGACCCTTTTAAAAGACTTTAGTGGTTTGAATTCATGTTTCCCTTTAAACTAGCAGTGTACTGAATCACAAAGGAGACACTGTGAATACTTACTGATTCAACTTTAAAGAGAACCTTGGATGTCCTTTAAGGAGAAGCATCTGTCTCATCTTCTATTCTGCAATATAAGAAGCCACATAAATAGGAATATAAGTGAGACTGCCTCGAAAAAGAAAAAAAATCAACCACCTAATGTATCACATCTCTTTTATTAGTTATTAGTATTAGGGGGGCACAAAACTACCTATTCAGCTGCTCCCAAAGGCTGCATGCCAGGCAGGAGCACAGAAACTGGTGGGAAGGGGTTTGCTACTGGGAAGAGTTGAGTCCACCTTGACCCAGCCTGAGCTGCAGGAACAAGTATGTCTGCAAACTCCTGAGAGGAGGGTGAAAAAAAAAAAAACAAATCCAAACCACAAAGCACTCCAAATCCCAGCTACCTCTAGCAACCCAGAGAGAAAAGTGCAGTTTCAGGCAATCAAGGAAGCCAGGAAAAGGTACTGTGATAGCATCAAGTGAAAAGGAAGAGACAGCAGGCAGAGGAGATTTGTTTTGAAACTTCTGATACCAAGCTTTTCAGTGGGAAGACTCAGCTTTGTCTGTTTTAAAAGTGATCTTTTTTCTAGTGTAAATATACTAGGAAAGCCTGACTTCAAGAGTCTGAAACCAATTGGCAGTTTCAATGTGCTCAGATAAAGGGAAAATTTTAGGCAAGTAAATTACGGACTCATCCTAAAGAGCAAAATTATCCCTAAATTATCTCTAACATGATCCCTAAAATGCTCAGCTCTTAATCCTCAGTCACATTAACTTAATTTGTCAGTAGTAGCGAGACGCCTGGTCCTTATATAAGAACTACTTTAAAAATGGTAGCTCAAGATATTTTCAAGATATCAGTTGGACTGACCAGAGTATTTGTGTCTTATCTGGGAAGAAATCAACTGAATGTTCCGAAATACTGTCATGGAGTGAATAACACAAGCATTAGTTTCTTAATTTAAAATGCCCTTTATGATATCCCAGTCTAATGCACATTTTTCAGTCCTGAAATCCCCAACAAGGGGTAATCTTCCTCCTTGTTCTACCGATATTTTATAAAAACCTAAGTTTGAGGTAAAGACAGTGAAGGCTCCTTAAATTACACGTTTGATCTCAGATAACCCCAAAGCTGGTGTGCACACAGCAACTCAAGTTTGCATGCATAAAAATAAACTCTCTTTGGTGCATTGAAGGCAGCAGTAAGTTTTACTTTAAGTTGTTTGCATGTATTTTCTTCTTCGGTATTAAGTTCATGCTGACCTAGACTTCAGTTTGCTTTAATTGCTTTTTTCTTAGTATTTTATTTCTATTTTTGTAATGTAGAAGAGACCCAGCAGGGTAGGGTAGAAGCAGACGAAATGTCCTTCTTTTTTTGCAGTGTTTTGCAGTAGAATATTATGTAGAAAATGTCTCTGCCCATATTACATGAGGGCTGGAAGATACCTTGGAAAAGGTTGCTGTGCCAAAAAATTCCCAGGTGAAACTTTTAGTTGAAAACTGCTGGAATAAAATATCCTGACACTACAAATTACCCATATAGAAAAAGAAACAAATGAACAATGGCACTTTGGTTTAGTTTAGGAAGAAGAGTTCATACTGAAGAATAAAGTAACTGACTTTCCAACTGTATTCTCAGTGGCCAAATATAAAATCAAAGAAAAAAGAGGAAAGATGGACTAAGAAGGTCACCTATTTTACCTCCAGGTTACATTAACTATACCTAACCAGTCCTGACAGATGTTTCTCTAACTTGTCCTTAAAATCCTCCAATGACAGAAAGTCTGCAGCCTCTGAAAGCAGTCTCATACATAAAAATTTATTACAATAGTAGCTAAACAGAAAACTGAATTTTTTAATCAGAGGCTACATTTAAGGTTCTAAAGGAAAACAGGTATAAAGTTTTGAAACTGCCTGGCTATCATCCAGGCTGGCTTGAGAGAATCACAAGAAGAAAGGTGTACAGATGCAGTGCACTTAAGGTCAAGGCCAGGACCCAATGAAGCACATCCATTTACTTGAAAGGATGATGAATCAAGTGCTGAATGCAAATACAATAGAGAATTATGAATTACTGGCAAAGCTACAGCATTAAATCTGTGCAGCACCTGGCAAGCACACATGAACATGCAGCTTCACCAAGTACAAGGTACCCTAGTTCTCTTCTATTGAGTGGGAGGAGATGTTACATTCAACAGGGAAGAGACAGAACATAGCCCAGTAATGTGGAATAGCTGATTAAGAACTCATGCCACAGCTTTTTTTGCAGCAATAATTTCATGTGTCTATACTTACAGAATGGATAAGATAGTGCAACATTATATTCTCGATTACGTTGATGATTTTGAGGAAAATATAGAAGAGGACATATATTTTTCTTTATTTCTTTTTCTTTTTCTTTTCCTAATCAGGGTTTTCCCAGGGTCAACTGACTGACAATCACAGGGTAGTCTTACACAGAGAGTCAGATGAAAAAAACAAACTTTGATCTTTTATAAAAATTAAAAAACAGCCAAAGGATTATGCAATATCAAAAGTTCTCTGAACTAGGTAATATGTTGGCTGCTGTGCAATGGAACTGAAAATTCAATACATTACCAATATTTTTCAGTTTCTCCATCTCTCCCAGTATGAGCAGAAAACTGTCTGATCTGCACATTGACTTGCATTGTAGTTTACAAGGTCTTTGGAGTCATGAATGTATACTCAGTCTTTACAGCATACATTTCTGCATCTGTTGTGAACGATACTCAATTTGTAACAAAAAATATGTTGGCTGAGGGAAAATGTTAGCTCAAGAGCAAAAATAATAGGAATATTTGGTCCTTCAGATATGTTAGGAGTAAATATTGAGGCGAACATCAGATATTAACAAAACCTGCCTATTTGCACTGACTATACACACCACCCTATCTGCTAAGGGACCACAATTCTGCAAAAGGAGAGTTAAAAAGTTTACACAATATGATATACAAGACAAGATGGAAGATGCTGGAGTAGTTTGGGAAGAGAATAGGTGATCAAATAAAAGTGAGAATGAAACTAAAGGAATAAATATTCTACATTTCTTCGGAGTAGGACAATAGTTTTAAATTGCACCAAGGGAAGTTTAGGTTGGAAATTACAAAAGAGCATGGAGAGTTAGGTATCATAACATTGGTTGGAAAATGACTGCTTGCCAGAGAAAGCCTGGGGAACTGCTATCTCCAGATGTTTTTTAAGATCCTGTTAAAATAAACCTCAGGGAGGACTGCTTCAGAATAGCTGATCTGGAATTGGGAGTAGCGGACCAGACCAAGACACCTCCAGCTCCATCCTATGTTGTTTTCCCAGCCCTACGGCTCGTAGAGAATGGCAGGGATTGGGATGTGGGAAGGCATTGCTTTGCTAGATGATTCAAAAGTCCTTCCAGCTAGAATTCAGTCAAAACCTTTACCTCTCTGCCTTCTCCCAGAAACATGTTTCTAATCCTTTGCTTCGCATTTTCTTGGCTGTCTTTTTGTAATTCCTTTTTTGTGGTGATTTGCCACTTTTGCCTCCGGGCAACCAGACATACAGCTGTGAGCAAATAGATCCCTCACTCTTTGCGTTATTATTTTTCTTTAATCAGAGCTCCTAGGCTTAGAAGGAAGGCTTAGGCGCTGCCCATGTTTGAATAGTCTAGTTTTTGATGTCTGCATGTTCATAGTTTCTTCAGTGACTAGATATAGGGTGATTTATTTCCATATTTAGTGTGCAATGACTGTCACATCTTTCAAAAAGGTGATGAGATGGGTGATCTAACTCATAACAAAATTCACTTGCACTGGGTGTTGCTGCTCCAAAAAATGAGTTGGAGGCGGGAGAGAGAAGGAGAGAAAAGATGAACACAACTTATTGAGACAAACAAAAAAGTATGAGACTACAAATACAAAGCCACATGATGGCAGCATTTTACCCACACTTTTCAGACTAATAACGTGCACTAAGAAACTGGAGAAAATGCTAGAAACTAGACAGGAGTGAACTTTTTCTTGAAATAAACCCAATTAAAATGTTTCTCTCGTGTATAATTTTCATCTCTAGGTCCCCTGGAAAGAATGAGCGCTCAGCAGAAAACAGATGCCATCTTCACTCAGGTATGTTTTGGAGATGTTAACAAAAGCAAGAAGGAAGTGGCAAATTAAATAAACAAATTAATGAGGTGTGGTGAAATAAGCTGCATTTGAAGCTCAGATTCTCAGTGTAGCTCAAAGACCTGTTATGGCTAAATATCTCCAAACAAATTAAAAAATGATATCATTAAAATGACAAGGGCAAAATTTAACACAGATCTCGAATCCACAGCATTATAAATTCCAGTACAATTGCTCAAAACAGAATTTTTGCTACTCTCTCCAGAACTGAAATCAAAGAGACATTATCGTAGCATGAGTTCTTACACAACTGCACAAGGCACCAGCATGAAAGTATGAGTAGATCTCTTCAGAAGCATAGATCACCACAGTCAGTGCTTTTGTAATTCAATGTCCTCAGCAGACCAAAAAATAAACAGTGGCTTGAAGTCTTACTGATTCTAAGGGAAGAAAAATGTTGTTTCACACTCTTTTCAACAACCAGTCACCCTTTTTGGCTGGCCAGAAAGCTGCAGTCTGTGTTCTCTGTACAGCCCTGGGGCTTGCAACTCCTGTGCTGAAGAGAACTTTCCATGAAGTGCAGCATTCATGCTATCGTACACAATATCCGTGCTCAGTACAAATGGAGTCGACCTTTTGCAAGAATATTTCTGCTTCAGGTGTAAAAAACAGAAAAAAAAATTTAAATTTAGAAAATAATATAAAGAAATAATTATGTTTACTTTCAGTACGTGCTTTTGACCCTGCTTGATATGTAAAAGCTAGAAAAAATACTGATTGAATCATAACAAGATTCAGTCTGTGGTTCCAGTTCACTGAAACTTCATTTAGTATTTGAAGAGCTTAAAAGACTTCCAGAATCCATAACACAAATGTTGCAATGACCTCTGCTCAAACAAAATGTAATAAATTTGGCTTTTCTGCCTACAGTAACTACAATTGTATTTAGAAGGATGCCAGCAGCATAACCTTAAACCAGGTATTGCTACACAGAGCACATTTTAAAAGTCAAAAACATTTGTTTGCTCTAGTATAATTGACACACCTTACAATTTTTTGGTAAAGGAAAATGAAGTGGAAGCAGAGAGTTTTCTTCACTGTTTTACCTGTCTAGAGCTAATGGGCTTTTCCATTAATGATCTTTATTGAAGATCCATTTATCACTTTATAAACTTGCTTGTAGGTTTTCTTCAATGCAGGACCACAGTGCAACTGTACCAATTAAATTCTAGCTGGGTAAAAGAAAACGAAATCAGCACCAAGGCACCACAGGCAAGACAGAGACTATTCAACAAGTGAGAGAGGAATCTCTCTGAACGTATATTACTATAAAGGTTGCACAGGTTGTGTTAAACACACTCAGTATAAAATCCTTCTGAAAAATTTATTTGGTGAAATGCGTGAACTAGCATACTTTAACGATATTCTGTTTCCTGTTCGAGACATAACCTGGGGATAAGCCATTATACGTACTACGTGTTGGTAGTCCATGTCAGTGAGAGTAACATGGTTCATTCAGTTCAAACTGTCCACTTCAATCCTTGTGCCCCTTCACAAGAACAAGGTAATAGATGAACTTCTCTGCAAGCAATTTATTGTTTGCTTTTGTAAAATTTTCAGTGGGAAGGTTAACCAAGTGAATGGACTAATCCATCTACCACAGCTCAAGGAAATATCTTCCACTAGCAGGTAGGCTAGCAAGTCTCAGACCAGGTGGAGGTGGCCACTACTGAAATACTAAGCACATTGAATATCCAAAGCACATTCAAGCACAACTAACTAATATTTTGATGCCATGAAAAGCCAGAGTTGAAGACTCAATAGTCGGAAGAGTATTAAGCAGGTATTCTTTGTTACGGCGCCAGGCACACGGGATCTCTCCTCCAAAAGTGCGCACCAAGCACCCTATCATTTCAGGTTAAGTACAATCACAGTATACATATTCATTGTATTTCCCAGAAATGCTTAGTATTTTCATGACTTTTCCGAGAACTAATTAGTATATGTTAATGTCTTTCACGCATGTCTGTTATCATCCTCAGGTTGTTGTCGGGGGTCTTCAGATGAAGGCTTGTACTCTTCATCAGTGTCCGCTGGTTGACCTTTGTTTCTGTGCAAACTCAGTTCTAAGATCACATATACCGTGTCCTTCCAGGTTGTTTTGCTCTGTCTTGTTGCCCTCTTGGTGCCTCTTTATCTCTGTAGCTTGGTGCATTTGCCCTCCCAAGGCTGAGCTCTCTGGGTAGAATTATTTAGGAACCTCTCTATCTTAGAGCTTTCCTGTCTTCTCAAAACAGCAAGGATCTACTTTATTTTAATTACAATCACTTCAGTAAGTGGAAATTTTACATTTACGGATATTTGCTCTATAAGAATTTGCAGAACTGCTATAGATTCTGGATAGAGGAATTGTTTATTTTTGTAAACCTCACAATTCTAGTGTCACTTACTTTACGATAGCCATTTTTGATTTACAAGATTTGAGTGCTGGGTGTCTTTGCTTCTATATAATGATAGATTATAAGCAGTCTACAAAAAATATTTCTGGAAAATGGTTGAGGGCCAGGCATGCAGATTCTCCGTTCAGAGGGCAGAATTGTCCCACTGTAGCTACCAGAGAATAAGGGGATCACATCATACAATTATTTTTTGGTCCTCTGAAACGACTGCAGGATCAAACTTGCTGCTGTTACTGCTGCTATAGTCCCTACGGTTACACTGAGCACTCTCCAAGAAAAGGGTTTGCACAGCTGGTCATCTCTTGTTTCTGTGTTTAATGGGGATTTAGTTCAAAGCAGAATGTTGCACCAGCCAGGGGACTAGTATTACCTGCACGGCACTTCAGGGAAGTGAAAACACTCATTCTGCCTCCTTCTTAGTTTGGATATTCACAGAGCAGGAAGGTACAGTGTACCGTGACCTTCTAAAATTGAAGGTAATCATTAATCTCTATGCTTTTCTCAGCCTGTGAACATATTTGTGTTACCATGTGTTTAAGCAGCATGAATCTTTTCTTACATCTGTGCATTTAATTTCAATTAATTAGAAATAGTGCTAAAGCTAGCTGGATTATGCATGGATTAAATACGTAGTACAACCTCTAGTAAGAAGGCTTGATGTTTTTCAATGCCATGGTACATCACCTAACAACTGAGCATTCCCTCTAGGGTGTGTATGTGACTAGCACAGGGTCATATGTACAAGGCCAAAGGACACAGTAAGATTTAAGAGGAATGATTTAGACTTATAAATTGAAAAATCCAACCATATTTTGATTATATTTTTCCTAATAAGTACAGTCTTCAGTTTAAATACAAAAAAACTAAGTCATTACCATAAACACTAGTGAAAGCTTAAAGAATGTACTGAAAAAAGCATGATAAGCTAATGAATAAGTGCCTAGTGAGCAAAAAAGTAATGTTTCCTTACCTGTGTAACTATTTTAGGAGAATTTTGCAGTTTAATGATCTTAGCCTATTTCTATTTCTAGTTTTGCAAGTGCTGCTGTTTGGGAGTCTCACAGCATTTGATACTTTACACTGGTGTGCGCTGTCCCAGATGTGTCGTTCTATGTGCCAAAATATATTTGCAGAGTTGCATTTTTTTTTCCGCTGACTCTTGGCATGATATCAAAGGCAGGTGCATGCAGAAGTTGGATAAAAAAAATTGTTAACTACCCTACTACTATTTTTATCATAAATAATATTGTTTTTGTAAGTATACAAATATTTTCAATACTTCCCAGGCTGCAGGGATGAAAAACGCAAAGGCTCAAAATTAGAGTGACTTGTTCAAACAAATTTAACTACTTTGTTAATCTCATGGGCAGACCAGATGCTCAGGGAAAGATTATTTGGGTGGCTGATTTGTGAATTGGATTGTATTGTAGAAGCTGCCACATGCTTTCCGGAGCTTTTTTATTAATGCCCATCACAGTAGGATATGGGGGAGGATAAATGCCTCGTAAATTCTTATAGAAAAAGAGAAGTAGTTGTTAATCCAGACCTGGTCCTAAATACTGTTACTATTGTAGCTCATCTTCTTTCTTGAGCCAGATCATCTCACATGTAAAAAATGTGGCTTTAACCCCAATCTCTTTAAGAAAGTGCTTTCATTGAAATTGTTCATGTTTTCAGTGCTTATTGAATAAGGACATCTAGTTATTAACTTATTAGATTTATGTTCTATTTTAAGCAGAATAACCTGAGTGTGGCTAAATCAGATGTTAAAGGAATGTCTTCAGTGAAGATGAGGACCAGCTAGGCTGTTCATGTCTTTCATCATAGACAGTTTTTGAGACTATTTACAATGCATTTACCAACACCAAATGCAAAAGACAAAGAACAGATTTTTTGATGCAGGCTTTTAGGCATCATTCTCCTATAAACCCTCTGGTCATTAAAAAATCTTGTCCTTGTATGAATGAGAGCAAATTCAAGGAATCTACTTGTTATAGCAGCCCTTGGAATAACTCTCCTTTCCCCACCTTTCCCCAGCACACGTTTGGCTCAGGTTCATCCTAATTCTCTTACATGATAAATTCCTAAAGCTTCTCAAAGCGCTTGGAAGGGAGAGATGTAATAAAAACAACAGAGGAGAGAGGAGGTCATTAGGATTTATAATAACTGTCACCAAATGGCTTGCACTACTGCTGAACAGTCATAAATATGTTCCCCAGGAGTGATTTGTCAGGCTGCTCCCCTCTCCCCATAGCATGTCTGGAGGTAGTGATTAGCTTCACAGTAAGAAGCAGACTAATGGGGAAACAGGGGGAAACACACACAAGTCTAGTAAATGCAGTAGACAAACAGGGAAAAACTCATGATCCCATTATCCTGCCCTTATGTTGATTTACCTAGTGAGTGAGATTTGTGTGCATACATTGCTCATGTCTTCATGTAAAATCCCTTCTATGTCGATATGCTCAGGAGCTGCCTGGCATTGTGGCATTTTTTCCATGACTTGTGTGTGCCTGGAAACAGCAGGTTCTGGGCACTGGCACATGACACGCACTGCACAGTGCTGTAGACACCAGTTTCAGTCTGCATTGCCCTGTGCTACAGGGTGCCTGTGCTCTGCAGCAACAGCACACTAGACAAAGAAAACACAGGTTCTACTACAACGAGCAGTTTGTCCAGTTCTGTGCTATTAAATCAAGGAATACGCATAAATGCTAGAGCTTATCTTGCCTGAATAGGTACAGGGGTAAATTATACTCAAGGAAATGAAGAGAAGATGCAACTGGAAGCTAAAAATATCAGGATCAAATGATGTATCTTTGGAAATAGAGAACTTTGAAGTATTCCTAGGATTACATGTGGGGAGAGGAAATAAATAAATGTAGCTCCTTGACTTTTCATGTGTCATCACTTCAGTCAATGTAAAAACTCTGTTAGGATCTGCAGCAGACTTTTCAGTTCATGTGGACTTCGAACAGACACCAACTGTCAGAGAGTTAAAGCTATGTAAGCTACCCTTGGTCACAGCAGTTCTGCTGGCAGTAAATCAGGAAACATTGTGGAAAAAGAATCAAGGAAATTCAATGAAACATCATCACAAAGAAAAACAAAAGGTCACGGTTGACTGCTATTCTTTTCTAGTAAATACTTGTCATCTATATCTGTTTTGGTTTTTTTTCTTATACAGTGATGGAAGGCTTTATAAGTAAGATGAGCACATAGAAATTTCAAGGAAATCTTGCAAAGCTTTATATGTACACATTAGAAAGTGTACATGCCCATTTTCAGTGGACCTGTCATGAATAGAAGAGCTTTTTATAAAACATGAGGAAGAATTGCATAAAATGAGTCACAAATGCGATCAGTATAGTATAGGCCTGTGTATATATATGACAGAATGTTCTTTCTCTTACTAAACACATTGTTCTATCAAGAAGGTGGAAAAATCTGAAGAAAAATAGCTTGAGATATCTGAGAGCTAAAAGTTGATACATATTTCTGCAGGAAGACAAAAAACAGGGCTACAGAACATGGATGTGAATTAGAACATGTTTTTAAGAATCAAGACCATTAAGCATTGTATAACTGCGAAGTTTTCCTCAAAACTTAGAAAATGTCCCTGAAAGATAGATAGATACTGCTCACAGGCATCAGGGAGCAAGAAAAACAGAGCGTGTCAGATCGATATTTCATTTTCAACAGCGCTTGTCTCTAAAGAATTTGGGGTCTTATTACCGACACTTACTCCAGCCCTCGGACTATGGTCTCCAGAAACTCTGGGAAGTGGAGGCTGATAAACTGAGTACTGCGAACTCATGAGATGGCCGTACACTTGCTAGCTACACTGTGCAAATGACCAGCACTGGCTAACACAGATTTCCTGGCCCGAGCCCATGTACCCTGTCCGTACAGCTGACATTCACCCACTGCGCTTTGGGTCCTGGACAGCCTAGGGTGCCAAGGCAGTGTGTGTGCTTCTGCCTCCCTGTGCACAGCTGTCTATGCCAGCCCGCACGAAGGTCATTCAGAGCTTCTGGGTGCTGGACTGTCTTCTGCACTATTGCAGCTGTGTCTTCAGGTCCATAAAGCTGCCTCAAGCAAGCAAGGCCACCCTTGCTCCAAGCTCAGCAGCTCTTTATGTTGGGACACATCATCAGTAAAGTGTGTCTCACTGCTTAGGAAATGATACTTCAGAGTGATGAAGGCATTAAGCACCACAGTCTTAGATGCTCTTCTGGAGCAAGTCTCCAAATCTGATTCAGTAACAGGCATTGCTTATGTTTCAGTGAGAAATCTGGCTGTGTGAAAAGCCTTGCAGGAAGTGCTGCTCTGTGGGTATGCTTTTATTGTGACAAACAGCAATATTCCCTACTATAAAGAATCATTTTACCGATTCAGCTTATGGCTTTCAATGGCTTATTAGCTGCCAGAAGATAGAAACACTTGCTTTAAATAGGTTGGACTACATGAAAAGAAACCACCAAGCCAGGAAAGAAATGAAAGCTATGCTCTTTCTTCTCTCCCGCAGTTTGCCTTGTTTTAAGCACTAGTTAAACGAGTGTAATTGAAAGAAACACTTTCATGCAGCAGCATTCAGCAAATTTACAACTAAAGAGAGACAAGCTCTTCTTCTGTACATGAATTTGAAATATTTAGATCTTATAGATGTTGGCTTTTATAGTTTCAGGGGTATCAAATGTAAACAATGTGATAACACACAGCAATCAATCTTTAACACTGAATATTTATAGCTATTAAAACCTGGAAAACTTTCCATGCAAAACCTGTTCCTGCAGAACGCACTAAACTTCACAAAAAAAAAAGTGATCCAGCAAATCATAAAATTATGGAAAATGTCAGCAGGAAATTATCAGGGACTAGTAGAAAACAGAAAACAAAAAATAAACAGTGATGATATAGCTCTTCCATCATTGAAAACTGTAAATTGTCCTGAATCAAAAGCAACGAGCAACAGTTGGCTTAGCTATCTGACAAAAAAAAATAGAGTGCATGTCTTATTCAAGCATAATATGTTACATAGCCAAGGAGGGTAACATATTTGAATGCCTGATGAAGTAATAATTTACCTTTAATGCACTTAACTGAAGCTTTCCAATCAGAGAAATTGCCTGTTTTTTGACAACAGTCAGAAGTATTTGCAACGTCAGAATGTTAAAATGCATTTTTGCCACAGAAAATGGGACAGGCAAAATGGAAAACTGAAACAGAAACAGTATTGAAGAGCCTGGCATCCACTAAGAGGTATTGCAGCACATGTAGATGGACATTGGCTGATCAGAGATTATACAAAGAAGTAGAGGAATAAAATGTAATGAATTGATAATGATTTATGCAGAAGAAAATGAATATGTTAAAATTAATTCTGACTTTCAGCTGTAAGTGCAGAAGATGCAGCTGGATCCCCTGGGGGACTAAAAGTGCCCAGGTCCTACTCATGGGAGTTGACAGTATTTCCAGCAGCCCTGCTATTAAACCATGAGCTCATCAGCTATTAAACAGGTGCCCAGAGTTTCTAGACTCTTCTTCACCTACTTACTTCCCCCATGAATGAATGAATTCCTGATGATGGGAAAGTCCATACTTAATATGAACTGTGACTGAACATCTGGGCTGCGCACCTAATTCATGCTAAAGCCCTGAGAAGTCTGCACACCTGGGATGTAGGAAGGCTCTGCCCTTGTTTTGGACAGAAATTTTCATCCTGGCTTTGCATCCTCTTGTAAAATGTCTTATCCAGCAGGCTGTGAAATAAATACACTGGACCAGTTTAAACTGGACGTGTTAAGCAAATCTCTCCATGAAATAGCCTGGTGGTGGAGGTGCTCAGGACATCCCTGTCACATCGCTGCACAGTTAGAGAGTGGGTTATGAGCTGCAGTCCTTTATAACCCGATGATTTTTATTCATTTATCTGGCAAAAATTCCTATCTTTCAGCCAGAAAAGAAGGCCGGCCTTGCTTTGTTTAGGCACCAGATGAGGGTTCTCAGCTCTGAATCCTGGATGGAGGAAAATGCTTTTCTTTGGCCTAGAAAGAAGTATGTGGCTCAGCATTGCTTCCTCCTAGAAGAGCTTAGGCTCTCTTGGCTGTCTTTTCTCCCTGAAATTTTGTTTCTGGGTCAGATCTCTCCCTGCTCAGTCATGAGCCTATTTGTACGCACCTAACTTGTCACATGTATTGTACCAGGCAGTGCTGTCAAGGTGAATACTGTGAAGGGCAGCCTAAAAATTTGGTAGTCTACAGTGAGTCTACAGCTTGCTTCGTTCTCAGTTAATCAGCAGTATTTTTCAAGACACACTGCCAAAATATGTCATCTAAAGTGATTTACATTGCTAATGAAATGAATGCAAATGAATATCACACTTTGTCAGATTATCCAAGGCATGGTTTCTGAGTGTATATAAGGATAAAGGATATTAAAATATGTGCATGAAATATTTCTCATAAGGACACAGATTCTGAATTTGACCAACTCACCTCTTGTAAATATCCTTTTGTTACTTAGAATTTTATTTATTTGGGATTTTAAATATGACTTCTGGACTGCTCGGGGAACGTAATTCCAAAACTACCAGAATCTCTTAAGTAGGCAACTATTTGGAGATCAGAAGAGACTATAAAGTTGTAGCTGTGTAACAATCATGCATGATAGAAATCAAACATTCATTTCAAAACCTGTAATTCTAACTGACATACAAAATATTATTGACTGAGTAAGGAACAAAGGCAATGGAAGTTTCTACAATTCTTCACGAAAATTAAAAGGCAGTCTTGAATGGACATTAGAAATTAACAAAGAAAATTTTTACTTGTACCTGCCGTTTTGCATTTGTACATGACAAAGCTGCCCAGTCTGTTTTCCTTGTTCAAGCTGAGTGAAATGGGGAAGAAACAGCAGCAAACAAAAAGCCTGAACACTAGGAATCAGCTTTATTATTCTCAGTCTGACACTCAGAACTCTAAGTTGTTATTACTGCCCCAAAAAGAAACATTGAAAAATAATTTAAAATTTTTTGCAAGTTTTTTTTTCCCCTCACTCTTCTTTGTCTGGCTGAAAGCATGTTAGTTTTAAAAGGATAAGACTCACACAGTCTGCGTTATGTGGCTGCATAGAGATGACTATATACTACTGCACTGGCACAAAGGCTTCACAATTTATTTACAGCTGGATGGGACAGAAATTTGTTGTCAGTTACCCAAGCATTCATATCATCAGAATGACAGCTGGAGTAAAGGAATTGCAGGTATTGTTTAATTTTTTACCTCGAGGGGCATTTACTAAAAAGAAATTAAGATTCTGTGCTCTTGGCAGCATATAAAGGTATTACAAGATTCTCTGAGATTTACACTTATCAATATTTTGTTAATTGGTGTTCTACTTCTGATTTAGCTGGTTGCATCTAATTTCACGGTTGAATTCCTGATATAATTTCTGAGCTTTATTAGTAGTGATCTGGTTATTAAGAGCCATATGGTGAATTAAAAGAACCAATAGCTTGTTAAAAGGGGACCGGATGTGCAGTCTGTTGAAGTCAGTGGAAGCTTCCCTTAGATTACAGGCCAAGCCCAAGGGAAGCAGCTTCTCAGCCACCAGGAATGCTGGTAATTCACTGCCTTCCCACTGCATCCTTCCAGTACAGTCCTGAAAGCAATCTCCTGCCTGTTGGCTGTTACAGTTTTGCAATCTTAGTATTAAAGAAGGCCATTCTGTTTTGTTGGTTTATTTATGATTTCACCAACTTTAAAACTGCCACATTTTACTTTAAAATATTCATTAGTGATTCATTTTTGCCCATAAACCTCCCCACTGGATCCCACAGGTCTATCTATTGCCAACACTTTAAATCATTTTTTGTCCTTTAATCAACTTTCCTCCACTAAATTGATATTGCTCACAAAAGTACATATTTCTTTTTTCATAAAGCACATTTATGTTGAAAACCTGTGATATCAAACAGCCATTGCTACTGCAGTGAAAAATGAACCTTTATTGCAAAAAATGGAAACCTGAGTAACATATTATGCAAAATAATATATGTCAAAGTCACCAGAGTCTCACTTAGGATCCCAGTGTAGATGTGCATACTTTATTGTTCTAACTTAAATACATACATTCACCATACTGAAATAAGGTCATGCAGCCATTTTTACAGCAAGAGTCAGATTTTCAGAGTGTTCCTGGCTAGATTTTCAAAGACATTTACTTCAATCCCCAAGAAAGACCTTTTTTTTTTTTGAAGCAGCCACCTCTGTTTTTGATATACTGATGCTGAGCTTTTTAGAAAATACTGCTAAATGTGCAACAGGCAACAGTTCTATAACTACTTGCTAATATGAGTCATCAACAACAATTAAATCACATGTGCATTTAGATATTAATTACAGAAACAGACACTGATATGGCTGTCCCAAATTTCTTTGTATACACTTTCCTGCGACTCCATACATTACTGAGGCATGCTGGTGCAAAGACCTGGTTTAAGCTAAACACACAGTATTTTCATGTGAAGTGATATGTAATTAAAATATTAGAAAGTTCCTTTTTGGTTAAACTGGTACAGCATGCCCACATGCAGACACACAAATGGACCAGATGATGGAAACAAGCGGGACACTCTGGGCTGTGTGCCTCTACAGTGCAAACACCAGTGTTATTGAGATGGTCTCCACCATGGACCCGCACTGCTGTGTTGTCCATAAATGAATGACTAGTTTGCATCTGTGAAAGCAACACGCAATTTGCTGACACCTTTACTGTAGATTTCCATCAGCTGCACTTCTGCAAGTGTAGTTCAAATGTGCCCTCAAGATCAGCTTCCCCTGAGAGCTGAATGTCTCTAGCAACATGGAGAGCATGGGACTGTTTGAGGTACAGGTAAAAGACAGTCTGGTCTTGGGACAGGACACTTCCGAAAATGTTGGTATTTCTGAGGAAAAATCATGTGTTAACTGTAAGTAACCTAGAAATTTCTGAAATGAATGTAAATCAATTTTAGGAGCCCTCTGCCAAGCCACAGTGACTCAGCATCTCCAAATGTTAGGGGGGAAGCATATAAGGACGTCTGGAAGCAACGTTTGAGTTTGGCTTCCTGACATGCTGGTCTGTCTTTCGAGGAACAGTGGGGCATCTTGCAGGCTTTCAGGTTGCCAGTACAGTCCTATAACTATTTCCTACACTATGCCTTTAAAATCTATCAAGAAAAATATTTTACACTGTACAGGAAGGCCTCATAGGGTCTGAACTCAGAAGAAGCCTCTGCTCCAGTATTAAGGCAGTTACACCCTCCACGACCGACTGGTTTTCAAATGGCTGCAGCCTATTCTGTCTCTGCAGGAACAGCATCTCTTGAGTCTCCCTCCAACCTGACAGCTGCCCAAACCGAGGTGGCTCTCCTGGCACTCCCCTTAAGCTCCTCAGAGATGGACGAGCAGGAAAGCATTTGTTAAGTCTCAACAGATCACAGGGAGAATGTAAACACACAAAGGTGTAGCCCAGAGCTAAAAAGTTTTCACAGCTTGTAACTAAAAAGCAATTCTCTGAGTCAGAAAATGGCTGTTACCAGGATATATTGGAATTAAAAGTTGATGAACAACTTCAATTCCTTGTGACTGAGGTACAGGCAGAGATTTATTTTCTTCCATGATTCCAATACTAGAGCAGTGTCTTAAAGTGAAGACAGATTTGATATGTCTGCTCATGACGAAATAATCATTAAAGTATTGGCTCCCTTTAGCATAAAATGATGTCATCTCAACTCCAGAGCCAGGAGAGGAAGCCTGAAGTACCTTTTCCATACCAAGATCACAGACTCATAGAATAGCTGAGGTTGGACAGCAGTTCTGGAGACCTCCTAGTCCCACACCCTTGCTCAGAGCAGGGTCACCTATGGCAAGTTACTCAGAGGTGTGTCCAGTCAGGTTTTGAGTATCTCTGAGGCTGGACAGTCCACACGCCTCTCTGGGCAACCTGATCCAGTGTTTGATCACCAATACAACAAAAAAAATTCCTTTGTATGTTCAAGTGCAATTTCAATTTGTGCTTATTGCATCTTGTCCTGTCACTGGGCATCACTGAGAAGGGTGTGGCTTAATCTTCTTTATGTTCTCTCATCATCAGGAATTTACACATTGATAAGATTTCCCCTGAGCTTTGCCTTCTCCAGAATAAACAGTCTCAGCTCTCTCAGTATCTCCTGGTACTGCTGATGCTCCGAGGCCTCAGTTATGTTAGTGGCTCTTTGCCGGACTGTAGCTAGTATGTCCACACCTTTCTTGTACTCGAAACCCAGCACTGGGCCCAGCACTCCAGATGTGTCTCACCAGTGCTGCACAGAGGGGATGGATCACCCCACTAGACCTGCTGGCAACAGTCCTAACGCAGCCCAGGATGCTATTGGCCTTCTTTACCACAAAAGCCTGTTGCTGGCTCACAGCCATCTCGTGTTCTACAAGGATTCCCAGATCTTTCTCTTCAAAGCTGCTTTCTAACCAATTAGCCCCCAGCATTTACTGATGCCAGGAGCTTTTCCTCCCTAGGTGCAGGGTTTTGCAGTTCCTTGTTGAGCTCCGTGAGTTTCCTGTTGGCCCATATCTCCAACTTGCTAAGAACCCTTTGAATAGTGGCACAATCAACTGATGTATCAGCCACTCTTTCCGACTCTGTATCATCTGCAAACTTTCAGCAAGTGCACTCTGCATCATCATCCAGGTTATAAATGAAGATGTTAAACAGGATTAGTTCTAATATTGGAGGGAGGCTGTATTGCATGTTCAAGGAAGGGCAAAGTATTAAATGAATAAAGCAAAGCAGCAAAAATATAGCCTTTGATAAGGTCCTCTACTATACAAATCTTACATACATCCATCAATGCAGCTGGCTGGTGGGGACAAACGGCGTCCTTCAACACAAACTTTGGTTCCTGCAGACTAGTGTTCTGGTACTTTGACTTACTTCTACAAACGTCTGTACTTTTAGGTAATATTCTGTCATGCATTAGACTGTCTGGAACTACTTAAATTCCAAGACCAAAACCAGGAGTATTCATCCCAGTATGACCAAATGTAGTACACTCAACAATAAAAGACTGAATGGGCAAAAGAGGCCATCCAACCCTTTTTCACCCCAAAGGCTGTGTCTACACCAACAAGCAATTTACCACTATAAGAGAAGATCAGTAGACTGAAACAGCTGGTGCTGAGGCCCAGAACTTAGTTTGCAAAGTCAGCTAAACTCTTCTGCAATCAGAACCACCATGGGGACGATCAGGGGATTTGCTTGAAAACCACAACTGCTCTGCACTAAAACACTAATGTAGGCACAGCCTAAACCACAGATATCAGAGACAGAAATATGTTGTACCCTTCCAGCAGATGCAGTAAAAAAATTAGTCTGAAACACGCCAGGGAGCAAATCTCTTTGTCCTTAACATCTTTATCTCATTTATCTCTAGGAATAAGGAAGTAGTGTCTGAGGGGGACCAGAGGAATAAAAGTCTAGAGAAATAAGTACCGAGTGGCTGCTTGTATATATATGGGTACATATGTGTGTATATATGTGTGAATGTACAATTTTTGTCTTTTCCCAAAGCTCATGAAGTGCAGGCCATGTAAGTCCTTTTTTATTCTGTATTGTAAGGAAATACATCTCTCTTCTTTTATGCTCAGTTTTGTGTTCACTGAATTAATGGAGAGTTATCTTTGTCAGTTCAGTCAACACTTGATGAGACCCATACATTGGAACAGAGTACAGCATTTGGAGGACTGGCTTACCTTGCATGAAGAACTTAGAACACAGCTATCAATAAATATTTAACATTGCCTTGTATGTTATTGATTTTTTCTTTAAAAAATTCAAGGAAATAATGTCACAACAATGTCATGGTTTACAAACTTTCATTGTTTCTTAATGTGTACAATGTGCATATAGGAACTCTGTAAACTAGGTTTCTATTAAAATCCCCTATTATTTCCCCAGTGGTAACAAAGATCAAATTTACCTCACTGAAAAGTAAATACAGATCAAAGCAATGTACTGAATATCTTCAAAAGCTATTTTTACTTCTCATAAATGCTACTTTCTTAGACTATTAAAATGATTTAAATTTAAAATGTGATGGGTATTTACATCCTTATCAGCTGCAGATTTGCTACAGTAAGCAATTAAGGTGTTTCTCTGTTAGTCATCCACAATGTTGAATTTTCTCTCATTGTAGCAAACTTTTAATCAAATTAGTGCAAAAGTAGCAACTGGTTGAATAGTGAGCCCAAGACAGTATAAAAATATAACCTATCTTTTTCTGACCATAGGTGGTGTATAATGAACCAGGTAATACTAGCACTCTCGAGTACTGGAAAATAGCCCACTGGCAATAATTCTCAGGATGCACCATGTTGGGGACAGGCTACTGTCCCAAATGAAGCAGTCAGGTAGCAAAGTTAAAGCCAAAATATCTTTTCGCCCTCCATCTATGCTTGGGCAGGTTGCAGCGCAGCCAGGGAATGACTGGCCGCTGGGGTCTCTGTCAGGCTTTGCCTGTGCTGCATTTAAAGAAGAGTGATGGTGTCAAACTTAGGCTTCTAAAAATCAAGCATTAGAGCTAAATAAAATAGTGACAGTCTGCCTGTAACACACTCAGGGCTCCTTTTTTTGTTTACCTCACATCCTGAACATAGTTTCAGCTTGGCTATAGAGCAGTAAGATCTAGTCTGTTTGTCTTTTAGTGAAGCTGACATATCAATATGTTCATTAACCTAGCTTTGGGGCTGTTAAAAACAGTATAAAATATCAGAAGACTTACTGTAAACTAGTGAGGACTGGTAACACTGTATGATAATAAGATGACTATAACAAACACCACTGAGCACTGCAGTTTGTAGCTTTATAAGAACTTCCATTAAGTATGTGCTTTGCTTCATTTAAGAATGTTTGAATTGAAAAGGAGTTCATTTAGGTATAAAAACAAGGCATATTCAGCTGGCATTAATTCTCTAGGAAGATTCAAGATAGCAAAAGGTTTTGACAGAGGCTAAAAGTTTATTTTTTGTTGGGGTTTTCTTTAAGTAATTACTTAACAATTTCCTGAGCAGCTACTTATTCTCTTGATGAAATAATACTTTTTACCTTACTTTTTACCAAAAAGCCTTGCAGAGTGTGACTTGAAATGGCAACTGTAAAAACAAGATGCAAAAGGGAAGCAACATATGCCTGGATGCTGCTAGTAGTTTTGACACACCAGTTTAAGCCTAAGAGTGATTCTTCTGTCTGCATGCTCAGCACGTAGCCTAACACCATGGCAGAGGCACGCAAACCGACAAGTGACACAGCAGAGCACTGGTGTGAAGTGACACAGGCAACTGAAAGGCAAGGAGATGTTTTCCCTACGCTTTGCTCGTGCACTTTTCTTTCATGTTGCTAGGTCTCAAGCATGGTTGATACATATTGTGGTTAACAAGGAATCCCTGTAAAAGTGATCTTGGTCTTCAAGCAGCAAAGTTAATTTCATAGAAAATAAAACACTACCTCCTAGCTCTGTTTTCTTCTACGCCTTTTTCCTCTTGAGCTGATTTTGACTGGAGTTCAGTATCTAAATCCTGAGGGCCACCTGGGCCCCAGGAGTTTATTTTACTGTTTCAAGCAGGCCCATGTGTTCTGGGAGAAACATTAAAAGATACTCCTTCCACTGAGCATTACTCCATGAAATACAGGGCACAAGTTGTATCCAACTGACATTAGACTGAATTTTCTAACACAAACTGCCCAGTTACATGAACCTCCGTTTGATTAGCTGTGGACTGCCGCATCCATTCAGATGATTTTGGCTGTGTTTAAGCAGATATGGTCGAACAGGCACTGGAAATGGATTTCTTTATCACTGTTCATAATGTATGCATGTGCTCTGAGTTAGTCTTCCCTGTAGTGAGTTAAATTGGAGCCTGGTGACTTCAAATTCAATTGCTTCAAAAGGCTATTTCTTTGCTCCTCAGACAAATAATTTTTTTGTGAGACACTCGAACTTTATTCTTATTTTGCATCTCTGGGCCTTCATGTATCACCATCACAATATGCAGAAAAATATTCAGGATTTACATCACCTGGACTTTATTTTGGACAACAGTTTGAGTTCACGGGATGTGTGTGATAAGGGTTAAAAAGATTTACAGTAAAAGCTTCTTGCACTGTCTGAGGCAGAATGAACTTGGGACTCTCTTAAAAGTGAAGACGTGGTTTCACTCCTGACTCTGGCAATAACTTCTAGTCCTGTTACTCTGTTCCCCATCTATAAATTGAGGATTATGACATTGCCTTGTCTCCCAGACTATTCTAAGAACTTGTTCGAAATTGTTAATATCTTTGTTATGTTGACTAGCTAGGGAAAATATTAAGTTACCTGTAAGACAAAGAGCACATTTACAAAATACAAACCATCTAGAAAGAACTGTGGGATGAATGTTAGGTGTGTGGATTTTCTAACTATCAGATATGTGAAGCTGTACAATGTTCTTTCACTAGGATGAGTTAACAATAAAATCTGCTAACTAGTAAGGAGATCCAGCAGAAAAAATAGATCTAATGGGTAAGGAAGGTCTCCTTGAACTACTTCTTAGTATGTAAAAAAAATGCAAGTACCTCATCAGTGCTTTTGCCCTCGATCTTCTAGGGCTGTGTAATGCAAACCCTATACTTTTCTGTGCAGTTTTAAAAAACTGTACTTCAAGGCAGCTGACTGTATATCCCTGAAATGAACACTGAATAATTTTAAGCTAATGATATAATAAAATATTTTCTAAACATAAAGGAACGTCTTCTATAAACCACAGTGCATGCTTTTGGCACTATTGTAAGCTCCCTAAAACAGCAGTTACATGTGCTGAGAAAAAGGAATGACTCTAATATGAATAAAAGAAAATTTTTACCACTTCCTGGAGTTTTCTTGGGTAAGGTAAACTAGAAATTATATCAGAAGATATGTGTTTTAGTCATACAGAGTTCTTAATCAACTTTGCTCTTCTGTCACTATTTTACAGAGAAAAAAGGCTACTAAGAACTGAAAATAAATTCAGGTATCTCATTTCAGCTCAGCTCTTTTCAGTTTTATAAACCCCAAATCTAAGTGCTGTCTGCCATATCACTAAAGCCAGTGGCCATACTTGCTCCTGTAACAAGCGTTTAATGATACTGCAAAAAATTTTGAAGACACATCTGCAATTCACAGAGGGGGAAAATAAGAGAAAGGACAGTAATCTTTTCTGAGCTAATCACACACAGCTTCTTAGTTTCCATTACACTAACAGGTCTTCACTGATGCTACCTTTTCAACACTGAACTATTCTGTCACTGATATGAATGGTGCCTGATATCTATTTAATTAATTGGTTGGCTTCTATTTCGCCTAGAATGAACACAACTACTATCACAAACACTGTAATTTTGTTTCATTTCCTTTCTTTATAAAGCTGTATACGATTCTTACAGCAAAGATTTCCAGGCCAGAGAAACATGAATCTTAACTCTTTTTTGGAAACAGACTATACACATATTCAGATCACAGATTAGCTCAGGAAATATTTTCTGCTGCAAAGTTTTCTCAAATAGTTGATTCTGGGAATACAAAAGCAGTCATTAAAATTGCATATAACATTAGTTTCTTGAGCTTGCACTACAGGATTCTGCTAATGCAGCTGCAACAAGGATACATGGACTCACTAAGCTGCAGGATTCCTCCTGGACAGAAAAATTGATCAGCAAAATTCTACTGTTAGCAGAGTTGCTCATTTCATTTATAGGGTGAACACTCTGCAGACTGTGTAGACTGAAACTCTATCTTTCCCACTTAGAGCACTTATCTGGGAAACCACATTTACATTTCAGTGCAGACATAGACAGCATCCACTCACATTTGTGTTAGAAAAAAGTGGCATTAGTCATACATTTCCTATCGCCTCTTTCAGTTTTAGGAACTGATGGTGATCTCATAGTCTTCCTATAAGCAAAAACAACAGTCTCGGTCCCTGCATCAGCATCATCCATAGGACTTTCTTTCATCACATTGCATATGATAGAAACTAAAGAAGCAAAAGTTGCAAGGCAGCTCTCACATCTCAGAACAAATTGTTTCCTACACATCATCAGTTAACGCAACTGGTTTTCTGCTTGAACTTGGGCATAGATTCTGTCTGCACATGGGCCAGCAGAACTATTAAGATGTCTCTGTTTCAGCATCAGTGCTCTGGCAATGTATTTAAGAGTAAGTAGAATCAGTAAATCTGATGGCAATGAACAAAATTTCCAGACTGATTTACACTTTAATTAATTACAATGGCTTGCCAATTATCTTTGCAGATGTAAGGCTAACCTTAAATAAATCGAATTAATCATTATCTGTTCAGAAAAAGAGCACTTAATAATTAAGGCACAGGTTTACAGAAAAATAAAACAATTAAAAGCAATAAGAGAGGACATTATTACTAACTTACACAATGGAGGAAGAAATTAATGGAAGGATGATAGGCCAAGGGAACATGGAAAAAGAAATCTTAAATAAGAGAGTGGGAGTGGCAGACATATATATAAGTATTCTAATTTTCAGATTTTCTTCCGCTTTTTATTACTCAGAATAAAGGAAGCTCACCACTGTGAATTCTATGAAATGAAGAATACCTGCCTGCGGACAGAGAATGTAATTCAGCACTTCGCAATTTTTTATGTCCTACAATAAATACAGGTTCCATGCAATCCAAGATGTAACTAACCAGGAAAACCCACCACATTTGGAAAAGTAGTTCCACTCCAGAAAAGTGACTGTAAAAACTCAGCTGTGTAAGGCTCTGCATCTTATGTGTCTCAATGGCAGTAAATCACATTTGTTCAAAGCACAAGTTGTTTTTTTCCCTTTCAAAAACATGGCCACAAGGCTTCCCTCAAGATAAGAAAGTTCTGCTGTGCTCCTTTTGGCTTATGCATCATCCTCAGAAAGAGATGATTCATTGGAATCCATATTTCTGAGTATGATGTGTGATTCAAAAGGAAAGTAGCTGAAGTTTCTTGTAACACTGGCTACTTGCAGAAATCTTTAGATATGGGGCAGTGACTCAGAGCAGACTCTGAACAGTAGTGGAGCACCTCACCTGGCTAACTATATTCTGTGAAGGCTAGTGTTAAAATGGTCATATAGTTACTATGGTAATCTGCTCAGTAACTAACTTAGCACGCTGCCTTGAATTTTGCGGCATGTGTCTAAAAATGACTAAAGCCTCCTTTGACATAGAGAGTCTACCACCAAACTTGAGATATACATAATAAAATTGCAGCAGTATGCAGTGTACCACTGCTTCGTGTCAATATCTAATCTCCTAATTAAATAAGATACTACCAAGAGCAATCTGCAACTGTATCGGGCAGCGGCTCCTCTCTAGTCCTTCTTTGCCAGCTCAGATGTTAACTACCCTGTGCTTCTGGCTGCAGAGTCTGAGGACTGGAAGGGAAAATTTCAAAATGCCACGAGTCTGTCCCCTGAAATGAGAAAACAATCTCAGTACCTAAGACTACTTTGGCCTGTAGAAACCTCTAGGATGCCATTCAGCCAGCAAAGCCAGAGAGGCCTGTCTACTGCTCATATATCAGCCAAAAAGCACATTTTATCCTCAAAAATTAAAAAACATTGATAATCAGGTATTTGAAGCCTAATTGAAGTCACTGCCTGAATGAAGAGCAATGGCTGTAAGACAATCCAGGCATGTCTGGAGGAAACACACAACCAGATGAAGACTTGTCTCATCTTGTAACAGCGTTTACAGGTATTAGCTCTCTTACGAACCTTTAAATTTTCAGTATTATTGGGCCATAAACAATCATTGCACACACACAAAATCAGTTTGATTTGTAGCTGAACAAAATAGTTAATTCCCTTCAATACGGAGTGAACATGCGGGGCCACGTTCAGCTTGCGTGCGAATTGTGACAGTGCATAGAATATAAGTATACCCTAGTTTCTGTATTACAGATGAGGATGCTGGCCTATAATCCACACAGAAGAATAAGAAAGATGTTTATAGCAGCTTTAAATTTGCCCATTGCACTGCTGCCACAAATAAAGACTGAGTTTTGGCTGTATCACCAGAAGTTTTCTGACAGATTTTGTTCTGGTTTATAGCAAGAGACAGAAGGGAATGCAGCCCAGCCTGCTGGAACTGTAGTGTTAAGTGTGAGAGATAGTAAAGACATTCGTCAGTTGAGTGAATGGAAGAGACTTGAATGTGTGCAGAAATAACACTGCCTGAAGAAAGAATTGGCAGTTTTACTTAAGCATTTTCCACCAGGAAGGACATTGTACTACCTGAGACATTTTATTGCCTTTTACTTTTCTCCACTTCTTTGCATCCTTCTCTTTATCCATTTCTTTCAACTAGAGGAGCAATTTCATGAAACCTCACTTCTAAAGCTCCTTGTACAAGGGGGCTGCTTTACAATCTCCACGCCAGGAAAAGGCCCCATATTAACAACAAACAAATGGTGTTTGCGATTTGTGACACAGGCCATTGGATCCAAGCTTGTTCAAACTAAGTGGCTGGTGCCAAGAAGGCAGGAGAGGTGGGTACAGATGATGACATTGCAATCATACGATCACAGAATAATTTAGGTTGGAAGTGATCTCTGGGGTCTATCCAGTACAACACCCCACTCAAAACAGGTCTAATTAGATCAGGGTGCTCAGGGCCATGCCTGGCTGAGTCTTGAATGTCTTCAAGGACAAAGATCATAGAATTATAGAATCAATCATAGAATCATAGAATCATAGAATCATAGAATCATAGAATCATAGGTTGGAAAATACCTCTAAGATCACCAAGTCAAACCATCCACCAACACCACCATGCCTACTAAACCATATCCCGAAGTGCCACATCTACACGTTTTTTGAACACCTCTAACAGTTGTGACCCAGCCACCTCCCTGGGCAGCCTATTCCAATGTCTGACCAGCCTATTCCAGTGTCTGATCCCATAGCCTCTCTCTGCTCCTGTTCCGGTGTTTGTCTACCCAATTAATAAAAAACATTTTTCCTTTATATCCAGTTGGGACTTCCTATGTTCCAGTTTATGCTCATCATCTCTCAACCTATTGCTGTGCACCTGCATGAAGAGTCTGGCTCCACCTTGATGGTATCCTCCAATCAGGTATTCACAGACAGCAATAAGGCCTCTGCAAGTCCCTCACTTTATTTTAAGGCTAAACACACCCAGCTTGCTCAGCCTTTCGTTGTACCTCACTTGCTCCAACCCCCCCGGACATCTTGCTGATTCTTTGCTGGACTTGCTCCACTTGGTGAACATTTTTCTGGAGTTGAGGAGCCCAAAGCTGGACACAAGATTCCTGATTCAGTCCCACAAGCACTGAGCTGAGGGGGAGGATCACTTCCCTCAGCCCACTGGCTGCTGCATTGCTAATACAGCCTGGCATGCCAATTGCTGCCTCAGCTGCCAGAGCGCAACCTTGGCTCATGTTCACCTTGTCCACAGGATCCCTGGGTCCCCCAGCTCTTTTGCAAAGCCGTTTTCACACAGCCATCCTCCAGCCTCTAATGTTGAATAAGATTATTCCACGCCAAAAGCAAGACAGTGCATTTGCTGTTGTTGACCTTCTTGAGATCAATGTCATCCCCCTTCTCCAGCCTGCTGAGGGCCCATTGAACACGCTTGTCCTCCAGCGTATTAATTGTTCCCACCTCCCGCATTCTCACCTGTCAAACTGGGGTGTTGGCAAACTTGCTGAGAGTGCACTTTGTCCCAACATCAGAGTTAATGAAGACATTAAACAGTATTGGCCTGAATAGTGATCCCAGGGTATGCTGCTAGTTACTGACTGACAGCTGGACTGTGCGCCAGAACCACTATCCATACAATGGGTGTACGCACCATTTAAACAGCCTTAAAAGGCAGGTAATCACTGTAAATGGCTTGTGATTCTCCTGGAGAAGAGAGTGAAAATTCAGGCTGGACTTGGTAAAACTAGCAAAAAGGCGAGGGGATGAATGGCTAAATAAATAATCCTGTGCAGAACGGACGCACCAAAGCTGAAGGGCTGGTACTGCAGCAAAACCATATGAGCAGAGCTGAAAAATTTTTGTTCATAGTATTTGGTAGAGTGTGAGATTTCTTTACTCTGGCCCTTAAAGAAATCTCTCTGTTAGTTCTATTGGGTTAGGAGTTCTTTGTTGCATTCAAACACTATTCTCTAGTGCCAACAGGAAAGATAAGCCATAAAGGTAATAATCAAAAAATATGCCTACTGATGGTACTTTAATCTTAGTATATGGTATAATCATAACATATGATATAAATGCGGGCTTTACATAATACTTGCTGAAGAAAATCTAAAATGAAGTGTCTAAAGTTATGCCTATTGATGGTACTTTAATCTTAGTATATGGTATAATCATAACATACGACATAAATGCAGGCTTTACATACTACTTGCTGAAGAAAGTAAAATTAAGTGTCTCAAGTATTCTATTTAGTATTTGCATACTAGTTAACAGTTTAAGATTAGGAAATACTTTTGTCTAAAATATTTCCCTGCACCTAAAGTGTAAAAGGAATATTTTTGATTCCCAGCATTCTTCTGCTGGCTGAAAAACTATCTCTTTAGCCATTGAGAATGGTATTGCATCCACTTAGCAATGGCTCGAGATCACTAACGGTAGTAACCAACCTAACATCCAATGCGTATTCTCTGGATTCAATGTGTAGAATGCTGGGCTGCACAGCTGTCTGCATAAGAGCCCATATTTATTTATCCTATACTTACTGTTACTATCTATAACAAGCTCTCCTTTCCCCAACTATAATGTTAAAACAAAACTTAATGTACAAATAGATAGAATTCATTTGTATTCTGGATATTTTCTCCTAGGATTTCAAAATAATGCATGCCACTGTTTACCCCCACTATTTGCAGGACATACTATGAAGCAAACAAGTCACTTTTCTGATTACAGTCTTAGGCTGCCAAAGACATGTTTATTGTATTTTAGTGGGGTGCTGTCATGATTTGTTGCCCTTCACAACCAGTACAGTGATGTTCTGGCTTCACTCCCAGAAGCCAACAAACGACTTGCAGGATGTGTAAAAAAGGAAATGGGCAATAAGCCACAGCAAATAAGGAAGATAAGGGAATGTGTGGGAAGGTAAGATTCGGTTCCAATCTTTGGAAGAAACACCTCTGGAAATCTTATGTGCTGTTTATGCCGTGTCTCAGCCTCCACCAAGCCCTGATCAATAGTATTTTTTGTGGTTTCCATCTAAGTTATCTGGACCAACTCATAGTAAACTTGCTTCAGCCTATTGTGAAGGTTAATTACCATTGTTGACAAATCTTGTGCATATTTTCCAGCGTTCATAAAAGCAGTTGTTAGACACACAATGCAATACTATTACAATAAGACAAAAAAATTACTACAGCATTTTTCAATATACAAAAAGTGCTAAAAGGGTGCATAGGATAAGTGACAAAAAGTGCCCAGAATACCCACCAGTTTTGTGATTTTCCAGACAGTCTCTCTCTCAGCAAAGTGTGTCTATCTGTCTTCAGTTCTCAAAATAAATGAAATAAATTACCTAAAAGAAGTCCTGTATTTGTGACGGAAACAAGACAGATTGATTTCTCCTGCTTCTCCTGCTTTATCGCTACTCTCATGACAGAGCTGCTAGGCAGCCTTAAATAGGACATGACATGTTGTCAGCTTTCCTCCGCTATCCCTTTCATGTCCTTCAGGGAATCTCAACACAAATGCCTTATTTCAAGGAAATATTTTTTTTCTGCCTCTGGCACTTCTCTTTGCTTTTCTTCTACTCATTGTTATTGTCACTTTTTCTCTTTTCACTGCTCTTTGGCAATGACATCAGTATGTCCCATTACTATTGAGAAGCTCCCCCAAACATCTGAAAAAAGAGAAAAAAAACCCAGAGATCAATCATTCCACTTGACACAATATATTTTGTCACCTGTCACAGCTGAAATTAGGAAAAAGCTGTTCTATAAGACAGAAGAATTTTTACGTGTTCCAGATATTCAGTATCTCTGTCTTGTAAAGGACTATTAGGGACAGGAAAAGACAGCAAAAAGTGACCTGCAAGAGTGCAGCAATAAGCAATACATGACCTCATTGGCAGTCATGGACTTGAAATAGCCAGCGTAACCAGGACCATGACATATGGTGCTCTGTGCTCAATGCTGTCTTCTGTAATAACACTGCCTACACCATGGAAGTTCACCCCAGATAAGTCAGTTTTTGCCAACTATTAACAATGCCAACTCTCTTTTCCTTTGCAAGCAGTAAAATAAATGGCAAAAGAGCAGTTAAAAACATGGCTCCTCTTTCATGGAACACTCGACCATCATAGACCCAAGCCAGAAAATAAAGGCTGTGAAGTATTCATCTTCTCAGACTCCAAATCTGAGAGATGTTTTCTGTCAGACATTTTCATTCAGATTAATTCAGGTCTCATAGAAACCAGAAACACAACTGTAATGCCTACTTATAGAAGATCAAAACCTAAGGGATTCGTAAAGTCACAGATCCTTTTTTTTTTGTATTTGGATTTGTTATTTTGGGAGATTTAAATGTATGTAAATAAAATAGGAAATTAAAAGCCCAAAATCCGTTTCTCACCTTTTGGCTCAGAGGTTATCTTTGATCTAACCCACACAGTAGATTACACTGTTTAGGGGCACATACCATCTTCAGTCATGTACACAGTGGTGAGCAAATTAATTTTTTCCAGTGTCTAAAAGCTTGCTTTCTGATGTTATGTGCCAGTTGATGTAATATTATCATAAGCTCTATAAAAGAAATTTATTTCTCTGTGTGCATGAGTTCAGACAAGATTTTGACTAGGCGTTCTGAACGGCATCCACAACTTTTTGTCTTTCAAAGTACACACAAACAAAAGAAAAAGACCTGAGCTGTCTTCTCTAGAGTATAATTTATCTGGTGGATCTGATGAATTTCTTGCTACTAGTGAAAAGAAAGGAGATGTCCAAACCATTCTCTTAGATTTTTTCATGGCGTTCATCGTTTCTGCTCAGGGCACCATTATCTGTGGTATAATACCAAAGGTCCAGTGAACCATTAAAATTACTTGAGCCTTTCTTTGAGGAAAGCATTAGCATAATACCTGTTGGTAAAATGCACACAATGCATTCTTAAACTTTTTCAAATATCAACACGTAGGTATCAGTTACACTGAAATATGGTTGAGATACAGCACTGCCTCCATGTATTGGTACACATTTCTGTTGCCAAGATGACTTAGCACAGGGTGAAGACAAATTATAGGCAAAAAGGGTATCGATTCACAGATATAAAAAAATCCCAAAGTTTGCACAGACAATATAATCCACTTCATCATAGAGGATTCAGATGTGAATTGATCAGTCCAGGTGATATTTAGGAATACTTCTTTGTTCTTTGTGAAAGCACTTCTAATGCTGTTGTCCATCTTCTCTCCTTACCTAGAAGCTTGCCTGTTGCTCTGGACAATGACCTGGCATCAGTTATTGCTCACATTGCCTCTTGGCTGGACTACAGGAACTGATGTAATTGTACATAAATCCTCCAGCACTTCTAGCACTGAGAATGTATTTCTTAGAGAATATGGTCTAGAGCAATTTTAATGTTCTAACTCTTCCCTGCTTAAAAAAAAAGAAGGGAGGGGAAAGGCCAAATCCATTAAACAAATAAATATGCACATCCAATTCTTGTAATGTGTTCTAGACTGTACCAGATAATAGTTTTATCTCAGAACCATGTTTTCTAAACAAACACTTTCTCTTCCTATCTTGTAACTTTTTCTTGTGTGAACAGAGGACTCTGGAACAACAGAAATTACTAATGTCACTGTCTATTCCCAGAGCAGTTGAATTGCAAGTTTGTTTAAAAATTGAACATCTCTTTTTTAAAATAAAACTTTTGTCTCAATGGACAAGGTCACCTATAAACTCACATGGGTAGAAATAATGAAGTCAGTATGAGAACTCATCAGTAAATTGTGAAAATACAAATATTAAGCTTTACTCTTAATGACAGGCATCAAGACATGAAAATTTGATGTTTAAAATAAAATTTAGTTTGGTTTGAGTTCTGCTGATGCTTTTTAAGCTAAAATTAAGGTAAAGTAGGAAGTAATCTGAGACAGATATAAGAAATGGATAGATTTTAAAAATATACTCATTGGTGTGTAGGTACATATCAATATTATATATAGTGATATGAATAGCACTTTTTTTCTTTTGGTTCTGTACACAAACATGTATGAAATAATAAGGTCGGACCACAGTATACACCTTGCAGTGGTCAAATGTAGACAGCGGAACTGAATTTTGCTGCCAAACAAGAATTTTCTAGTACAATGCTGATCCGTTTGGAAATAATTTAATTGACTACCATTGGACTGGACTTATATCTTAGTAATGCAAAATAAAAATTATATGCCACTGAACAGAATTCACAATATATTTTAAGGTGCCATTTGAAAATACAACTACTCATGTTTGCGTAAAATCACAGTTTATCAGTCTAGGATTATATTGATCCTACTGAAGTTAATGCAAAAAAAAAAAAGTCTATAATTGGTTTGAATGGACTATGCTTTCATTTACAATGACCTAAAATGTAATTAATGCACACTACTTCCACATAAACATTGCCTCAAAATCTCAACTATTATACAGAAGTTGAGAGGTACATCGTCTAAGGTTGGCACACACAGTAACATAAAGTGAAAGTATGTTAAAATGCAGTTTTCTTATGTTACACAAACAACTACTTGGGATTCTCCTCCAGGATATTTAAAATTTTGTATGTAAGTAAACTGCAGTTTGAAATATTTGTACTCAGGAGATATTACAGGTTAGTGGTAATGGCTTAAATGAGAGTTTTGTGGGGAAAATGTTTTTAGCACAATGAATTCCTCTAATCTACAGAGGAAATACAGCTTAGGAATTGCTTGAGTAAATCAGCTAGTATCCTTGAATTTCTAAGTCCTCTTTCCTACAACGCACGTAAATAGGCATTTTTTTCCCCACCTCCCCATAGTTAGTGCATATCAGTTCTGGGCTCAGAACAAAGAAAAGAGGAAAGCAAACAGTTCTTCCTTCATGTTAAAGCAAAACTTGCTCAGTTATAAAGATATTGGAACCAAAAAATATTCATGGTTTTATTTTTTATGTATTTTCTTCAATTTATTAATAATCATTTAGATATATTTATTTATTTATGGCTTTGAGCAAAGACAAAAGAAAAAATCTAACTCATCCCTGATCATACAATTATTGTAAGAATCAGCTCTATAGTCTTCCCAGCAGCAGTAAGTTCCAACCTTTATCATTAACACATTTCATCCTGTACAGATGTGAGATTTCACACTTATGGGCTTACTTATGTACAGAGAAAATCGGTCAGTTCTGAAACTAGTAATGGACCTTTATCTTACAGGAATGTGAGTCATTTGTTTCTTAATCTAAGTATATATACATTCATACATACATTTATATATATACGTATATAATTTTATACCCTGTACCATATTTTTTTAATTAACATACAAATCCTAGATATTGTCCACTCTATTACAAAGTCATTAAAAATTATTTATGGTTTCACTGAAAGACCATGTGAATTAATATTTCTTCATAGTGCTTAAAATAAAATAAAAATATATATAAAAATATTTTGCTACTAACCCCATTACTCCTATTAAATGTAAACCTTAAACAGTTTGAAAGATCAGTATATGATCTTAATTAACTGACAGAATTTGTTAGTATTAAAATAATATAAGGGCTATTGTACTCATAAATAAATGGTCTTGCAGCGTATCCACAATATTCTAGACACTTTTAAACAATCATATCCCCATATACCACTCTGGGCCACTTAAATTAATGGCAGCAGCATGTTAATGGGTTAATTACATCGATTTTTACCAGTGAGTGGGAGCCAGTGAAAACTGGAGGATTTTTTAACATTTTTATTTGATGTACCACTTTAGTAAAAGGCATAACAGGCAGCATGGGTTCAAGCTCTGTTAGCTTTAGAATATTTACTTGGCTCTCAAGTACATCTGGATTCACTGCATTACATAGCTTGTGATGTTATTTAATTTTTCCATGCATCCTTAAACTCAGCATTAATGGGAAAAGAAGTCCTTTGCATTCACTTCCTGAACATGAGTCAGCTGGATTTTAAGGAACAGAATATATGCTTGTATCATATCCATAATGCTGATTTTTCAATGAGTTATATTATGACACATTTAATTTCAATCTCTATTTAATGTGACAAATCAGGCACAAATGATTACGAAAGAATGCTTTTTTTGTGGATAAGATAATGTGAAGGTTTGAGCAAACAAATCAAAACTTTCACAAAACAGTATGCTTTAACCCTGCTTTCTGTCACCATTTCCTTTCTGTTTTGAAAACATCATAAAAAATAATAAACCTCATACCTATGGGCTATGTTTGACACTACATGCCTTAGGATATACTAACCATTTAATTACAATATACACAGAGCAAATCGTGCATTTCCAGACAGACTTGATGCTATATTATATTTATTTTTGTAAATTAACACCACAGTCAACTACAAACTACAGTGAAGACACAGAAAGCACCTGAAAGCCTAAATCAAGCTGTGGTTTACAAATAATCGTTTAAATGAAAAACCTCACTTCTAGACTTAAATCAGAGATTCAAAGTCAGCATTATAGGAATTTTAAGGTAGACACAATTAAGGAATGGTTATTATTTTCTAAGATACCATAAAGCCTTTTCCTACAATGGCTGACCGAACCTATTTTTATGATTTTTTTTTTTTTTCAAAAGCATGCATGGAATATTGTCAGATGCTATTGAGGGCAAGGAGAAGAAAAATGATGGTACTGGTGAAGTACAAGCGGTTTGCAGGATCAAGCGTACAATTTTGCATAAAACATTGCATGTAAAAGTAACATCGTAGGTTTTAAGCCATTGCATTACATTTTAACAGTTGTGTTGCACTTAGCTTTAAAAAATTTTAAAACTCTAAATTTTGAAGTGAAGAGCAGAACCTAAATTCCTAAACAAAGACCTTGCAATGGTACACCACACAGCAGCTATTTTTGTTTGGGTCTAAAAAGTTATTTACAGTGGCAATATTGATAGTCTTTGTTGAAGTCTTTAGCAATGTGAAGGTCAAAGTCCACCCAGTTTTCTGAAACAACAGAAGGGTCGACATGTCTTGAGGTCACTACCTATCCAGAGGAGTGCTTGTGCCAGCCTTTTGACTGCAGGCATTTGCTATTTATTTCTTTTCCAATCTAATTCCAAATGGAAAGTGCTAACATATGAAATGCAATGGGAAATAACAACTGAATTCTTCACAAGAAATTAACAGCGTGTATGCAGTAAATGAAATAACTAAGGTTTCAGAACACCGCTTGGTCAGTGCTATGTGTTCGTTAGATTGATATTTCTCTTTTTACTTCCTAATATACTTGTTTGAGGTTTGCTATTGTGTTGACAATTTCCCCATGAAAATAGCGAACCTCATAAACAGAGAAATCTGTTAGACTGATTTTGAAGTTGACACATTAAAAAGAAGGAATATTACAGTTGAATTTAGACTTAATGGTTGCGAGAAAGGAAGACGTGTTCAAACAAGTTTTTTTAATTCCTTTTTTTTATATATATATATTTCATATATATATATAAAACTCTTACATTCGTTACGTAGAGCAAAGCTGTCTAAAGTGTTTTTCTCATAGTAGACTGCCGGGGCACATTAGGAAACAGGCTAAAACAGTTCCAGGGACGGTGCTCGGTTCATTGCAAGTCTGTCTCTCACAGTTACCAGGGATCATAGGTTTGACGCGAACCGCGGTTTCTCTCCCTCGGGCTCTGTGCTTAAGACTGTGGAAGAATCCCTTTGCAGGGTGGCCGGGGGCAGCGCAGCCCCCCGGTTCGGGGGGATGGCTCCCGAGGACATCTGTCGGAAGAGCGAGACCCGCTGGGGGACGGAGGCCCGGCCGGCCGGGGGCACGCCGGGGCCGGCGGCGGGCTGCGGGAGGGAGGCGAGGGACTCCCCCACCGTGGGGTGAGGCCTGGCGATCAGGGTGGAGATCTCGTGGGGCAGGGAAGGCTGCGAGGCGGAGAGGGGCCGCACCTCCCGGGTCAGGCTGGTGTTGTGGAGGGCCTGGGTGCTCTTGTGGACCTCGTTCTTCTGTGCGGAGCCGGGGAGCTGCTGGGGCGCCTGCGGCTGCTGCTGCATGAGGGAGAGCTGCGAGGCGGTCGGCGAGGCGTACTGGAAAGTTCGGCCAGCCAGAGGGCTCTGCACGGGCGGGCTGCAGACAGCGGTGGTGTAGGAGCAGGGTGAGAGGATGACGGCTTGCTGGGGCGTCTGTGTGCTGGGTGAGGGGGAGTGCAGGTTTCCATGGGACAGGCTGCTGGCGGTGTACACGGGAGGCGACTGCGTCCTGACGCGCGACGACGAGGCGGAGGTGCTGGAGTTGAGGGCGGGCATCTGCTGCAGGCTCACCGGGGCGACGGTCTGCACCATCTCCCTGTCGTGCTTCACGATCTGCTTCAAGATCTCATTCTCCTGGTTGTTGAAAACCCCGGTGTTGAGGTCCTTCTGGAACTTCTGCAGGAGGATCGAGTTCTTCTTCCCTTCACAGAGAGGCAGAAGAGTTAGCGAGCCTGACATGCAGGGACAGACCCCCACTCTGAATTTGCATTTCAGCCCCCATTACTGCGGGCTATGCACCTTAAAAGCCTCGGCAAACACCGGGCTGAGCAGGGGTCACAGCTCGGCAGGAGGCTGTGCCACACCGGGCACTGCCACGGCGACCCACGCCAGCGACAGCTCCCAGCGGCTGGCCACCATGCACGCCGTGCAGGGCCCCCTCTCTGCACCAGCACGGCGGGCTTCACAACACCGCTGCGCTCAGGCACCTGGACTTGCTCTGCTTCTTCACTTGCTGGTACTGCAATTACTCTGAAAATGTAACCATGGCAATCTACTGAACAATAGGGTGGAAAAAGCCACCGGGCTCTGCATGTGTAAACATCTTTCTCTTTCGTTGCAAAATCGTCCTAATTTCCACTAAACTGTTACATAAGTTATACACACACCTGCCATTTAGCAAATTCCCTGGAACTAATCATTAGACATCAGTCACCAGTGACCACTAGCTTGCAAGAAATAATCTTTTTTAAATGTCTGTGAACTAATGTGAACTCACAGATAATGGTGACACCTATTTGCTCAATAAAGAGTGCTGTACACTGTGTCCTGATGTCTGCTTGATGGCTCTCAGTGTCTGCAAGATGTAGACACTATTCTGTGTCACCAGATGCACAGGAATACAATTGCACTCAATTGTCCCTTTTTTTGATAAAATGGTTCACACTTTATCTCTTATCCTATGTAGATTTCATATTGTACACACAGCATTTCAGATGGCATTGCTACTCCAAGAGCAGACTGGACTTTACAACCAATATTATTTAAGCACATTTTACTTAGAGATTAAATACATTTCCAGAGAGTCTTGTGAGACAAATTGCAAGAGTTTGAAAAGTTTTGTTAAGATCAGTTAATGCACTGAGTGCAAAATACTAAAACAGGTCTATTAAATATTAGAAACCAGTATAAATGTATTTAATTTCTTTACTCTTTCTATGTTAAACATGTTTTCTTCCAGATCTCATCTTCAGCTTAGAATAGACAGCATGACACTGCCCTGCAACTCTTCCTGTATTCACTTTGAAGAAACTGCGGACATAACTCTATTGAGAAAGTGATGTGGGAGAAAAACCGAAATTTTCTTGTGAAGTTGAGGAAATGCTGTCAAACAGGATAAATGAATTTTATGCACAGCTGCGTTTTAAAACCAGTGTCAATAATAACAATCAGAGTGCAATTCTCTTGAGCAAAGACCATCTATTTTATCTAGTATGTCCTATTAGACAGGTCCAGAATGTATGGATGCACCACCGCAGACTTCGCACACCCTGTTTTGATAATCTGCCATATACTTCTGCCTTTCACCTGGATATTGTTGGCCTGCTTTTCTGATTGCAAGCAGATCTGAGTAATGCCAGTGTGCAGCCATCAATGGTAGCAGTGCCCATGTTGTGAGGAAAATGAGAGTCCTGCTGCAAAGGATTAATTCAGTTCAACAAACACACAGGTTTTGTGAGTGCTGAGAGGCTTCAGCTTTTCCCAGCATTACAGATGCCATCTGTAAACAGTTTATGTTGGAAAATGTCATCTACTGCTCATGAAACAGCATAAGCCCTACCAAGTGCTGAGGGCAGCAGAAGAAATATACAGGATTAATAAATAATACTGATCATAATTAAACTATACAAAATAATCCTCAGAGGTGTATGAGAGTTTTCTAAAACTCAAAGGCTTTTATTATTTAAAAGTGAGATTGCAGAATTCCTTGTCTGGAGACACCTCTTATTCATAGCTGAACAGAACATTTACTGCAGTGTGACAAACAAAATTTTGAAGAATTTAAACTGGGCATTTTATCCTGTAACTCAAGGAAAAGAAAATGTATAAATGTTTTCAGATTTCCTAATATGGAAAAAAAAAAATACCTATCCTGTCAAGTCTATCGATTGCCACCGTTTCAAAGGCCCTTCTCATCATGGGGTACTCTTCCAGCACCTCATTGAAGTTGTCCACCGAGAGAGAATACAGGCGACAGTACGTGTCTGCTCGTACACTGGCAGTTCGACGGCCTTTTGTCAAAAGGCAAATCTCTGGGGAGAGAAAAATCCAACACACAGAGAAAATAAAGAAATTAGTGAACGATGCAAAACTTAAAATCTAGGAAGTGACTCAGTGCTAACAAATAATAATTTGGTACTCAGTGGCAATTTTTCTATTGCTGTATATGCAAGGTTGCAGGGACAATTCTGAAGGTGTTTGATTCTATTTTTGCTACTCTGAAAAAATAACTAATGTCCTTTAAGAGCCCTGCTTATAGGTTTTCTTGGTCTGGACTCTGATATTATCAAGTCTTTTTAAAAAAAATTCTTCATTTTAAGAAATGATGTCAGCTGTCAAAACCAGCTTGCTGACTCAATTAACCCAAGTGATTCTATTGATTTTCTTTTAAATATCCAGCTGACATAGAGGACCAATTCCTTTAATCATTTACCAGATTTACTAAACTAACTTAATACATGATATAATGATATTTGAATATAATACCTGTTCTGAGAAAAAATGTTTCAAGCATGAAAATGCCTTCTGTTTCTTTAGGTTTTATGTCCTAGGTATTCTGGGAGAATAAACTTAAGAGTTTAGACTTTTTTTTCTCGTTGGGCTAAAAACCAGTCCCCTTTTAACCTCTGCTTACTCCATTTGATTAGGCTAGTAGCCTTTCTCTGCAAGTGACTCCAACAAGAATTCATCGTTCTGGAACAGAGGAGACCAAAGCCATATGCAGACTCCCAAGAAACAGCCTCAAACTCGTGACCGTTGATTCCAGAATGCACAGGGAGAGGCTTAATGGATAAAGGCCAAAGTCAGTGTCCAAGGTTTGTAACAGTAAAATGTATGGGGTAGAATATTCAAAATACAAAAAATTAAAAAGTCAATTGCAAATAGTATTTGAGTTGATCTAATTTTCAAGCTTGGGAATAAGAACACACTTAGAAATATCAACAATTCTTGGGCTCAGGCAGGGTGAGAGATAGTTTTCCTATCCAGTTCTAGCACTCAAGAGCAGTGAGTTCATATTTGTTCATATTTAAATACCAGCTAGAAAACTGTCTCCTACCCTGCTTGTGTGTCTATCACAAACAATCATTCTCAATCTCAGTTAAACTATCATTCTCAAGTGTGGAAACTCAAATATTCTTCATTAAAAAAAATAAAGAATTATGCAGGCTTTGCTTCATATCTGTACCGTGCTAGCATAGTTCTTTCTTTTTTTGCATGTATTTAACAAAATGCATCTCTTATTATCTAGAATGATTAGAATGTTTATGGTTTTTCTTCTCATGCGTCTTGAAGAATTTCCTCATGCCACCTAACCCTGAAGGCTTAGGGGCTGAGATGCTTAAGTTATAGCGGATAAATCAAAGCAAATTAACGTGGGACCAGTACTAGTACAGAATGTACTTAAACCCCAACAGCTTTGGGGAGAATTTATAGAGTCTAATGGGTATTGTAAGAGTCTTGACTTAATGTCCCTCACAAAACTTGATGCCCATGAAATAATGACAGTTTACTGTAAAGAGCCAGACAGGTCAAACAGAAATCAGTCCTTTCCTCTTCTATCCCTTAGCTCACCCTGACCCCTTCTCCTTTGATTGAACCCATTGCTTTTTAGTTACAAGAGTGAGCAGGACATTTTGCCCAAAGGGAGCAGTTAAATGCAGTGAATGCCTGCTCCATTTCCTAAGATATTCTTTAGATTTCACATAGAATAAAGTTTTACAATACATGGTTGAAATTAGAGATAACTAGCTGGAAAATCTGTGTGACTAATGATCACCTTTTGATTTTCAGTTTCTTCACATCAAACTGCTGCAAACAATAACAGAGACAAAAGGAGATGACTTCTGCTACACTCAACAAATAAAAGTACTTGAGTTTAAAAAACATCACATGCCCAAAACAGAACAGAGGTTGACTATGGATCCCTACCATTCTGAAGAGTGTAAAAAAACCCAGCGAAAGTACTGTTTTCATCATTATTAATCTAGAACACTGTATTTTAGATTACTTCTACAAGAAGGATGGGAAGAAACCGTAAGAGACAATGTTGGATTTCATGACAGGACAAAGGGACCATGGAATTCATGGGTATTACTGCAATAAATCCCCGTCTTTGATCTTCTATTATTCTTGTCAAGTAAGGGGAATGGAAAGAATCACTGAAAGCTATACATTGTATTCTGCAAACCTTGTCAGCCCACAACTTACGGTTGAAAACCACATTTTTGGAAGGCATTTTAATAACCATAACGGAGTCCAAGATAATAAAGGATGGGTCAGAAAAGACATTAAAAATGTCCCAGAACCTAGAAACGGATCAGGGAGTGCCACCTGAGTGCTCCTGTCTGCTCAGGAGGCTGGGAAAGCTTTGTGTTCTCTGCTCCAGTTGAAAGGTCTCATTCAAAAGACGAACTGCAGAATTCTGACAGAAAAAGTTCCATGTGATGAATACCCATGTAATGCATTTCCAGCAATGTTTCTTGACTGATTATAGATGTATTATAGTAACTGATACATCATCTATATTGCTGTGTTATATTTATCAATAGCATCATTCGTACTCTGGCCACAAGATTAATGTGTTTGTTAATTGTATGTGTTCTGCATTTAAGTTCATTTCATCTATTAGCTATTTGTTTGGAGCAAACTCTCAAGCATAACAAGACATAATATATGAAATCTCATTTACTTGGACCAGAGAGGAAGAACACAGAATGTCAAAATGTGTACCCATCAAACACTTGTGTTCTTTTAAGTAAATCAAAGCAATTATTTACAAATAAATAAACAATAGATTTCATGAAGAGGACAAAGTAATGAAAATATCCATGATATATTTAAAATGAGTCTTAGTGGCATCAAGTACACCAGGTGCCCTCAACAATTCTCTCTTTGATGTTCAATTGATTAAAACGGACTACGAAATACAAACAATAGCACAGGAGTGTGCAGTGAAACACAAAGGGCACAGACTATTTTCAAGCAGCTTGGACAAACAGGGTTCTCTCTTAGCACAGAAAGCAGCGGCAGCATATTACTCACTAATATTCCCATCTGCGGTTGGCATGGTGCGTTGCCTTCACGCTGACACTTTCAAAGTGTCAAATACTTCTATCTTTCCTTTCCAAACAAAAGAATGTCTTCAATTCCAATTAGTAATTATGTATAGGCTACAATGAACCTGTAATTCAACTCTTAAGGCAAGTTTTACTTTAATTATTTAATCTCTTTGGACAACTGTTCCCTGTAACATTCTGAAACAAACATCAATCACTGCACTAACGAAAAATGACGATTTAAAAGCACTAAACAATGCTAAGAACACTCATTTGTTCTTATAGTTCATATTTAATACAAATGTAATTAATTTGTGTGTGAAAATGACAATTTCTGTTCTGCTAGCATCAGATCTTTCCTGCAGAACAATGCAGCTCTCAAAAGAAACATGGAAAAGCACTCAAATACAAAGTACTTTCTGCTGTCAAGACATTGACTAAAAAGCACAATGGTACAAGTTTAAAGCTAAGTCTGTTCTGAAACTTATAATAATCAAAACTGATCACCAATGTTTCAGCTGCACACATACATGGGACATGGTTTAGAGGTGTACTTGGCAGTGTTAGGTCAACGGTTGACCTCAATTATCTTAAACGTCTTTTCCAATCTTAATCATAGAATCCTAGAATGGTTTGAGCTGGAAGGGGCCTTAAAGATCATCCAGTTCAAACCTCCCCTGCCATGGGCAGGGACACCTTCCATTCCACCAGGTTGCTCAAAGCCCCATCCACCCTAGCCTTGAACACTTTCAGGGAGGGGGCAGCCATTGCTTCTGTGCACAACCTCTTCCAGTGCCTCACCACCCTCACAGTAAAGTATGGTACATAGTAATACATAGTAATATGTATAAAATTAATACAATGAATTATTATCATATGCACAGCTTTTTTTTTTCTCTTTTTTTTTTTGCAAAGATTCAAGGACCAGAATTAAAACAAAAGTTTGCTTTACTATGTGCAGGAATTATTTGTAGTAATGAAAAAATAAGTTAACTAGCATTTTAGACATGTAGTGCTTTTACATTAAATTAAAGTAAAACTAATTAGCAGTTTCTATGCCTTTCTGAACTACAGCAGTTTATTAAGTACTCTGTCCCCTTCCAAAGTTGTAACAGGTTTCCCATCATCTGTCATATTTAGCATTACAGGATATAACAAAGCGTCCTTCCAGCTGAGGGCAGCTGACTATCGCTTCAGTTCCTTGGCAGGAAACTTGTTTCATCTTGTAGCAGGCATATATGTTGCTGTGCAAATGGGGAAGCAGCTATTCAGACCATCTGGTTACTTTCAGCAGCAGAAGAAAGATGGAAAATTAAAGGAATTCAAAGGCTTGGGTATGTCAGTCCAACGCATCTGGGAATGTTTTATGAGAATGGGAGAGTGGATTAGAATATTATTTATTTTACAGAAAGTAATGAGTTACTAAACCATTACAGACAAAACTTAGGTGTTCGAAAGCTATTTCCATCCACCCATCTTCTATGCCTTCAGAGCAAATTTCTCAGAACTACCAGGTTTAGGTTATTCTTCTTTTCAAACATAACTCTTCATAACAGCAACTCTTTGGCATGGTGCAAAGATCAATAGTTCTTGACGACCTTCAAGCCACTGAAGTTGTCCACTGGCCAGAAACTTGCTAATGGGCACTTTCTTGGTGTGCCAGCCACAGGAAGGGACTTGTAGCTTGGGGCACTCTACTCCCAGCTTTACAACAAGTAATATGAATGATGTTTTATTCTTTAGGAAAGGACTATATAAACTTCAAGCAATTAAAAAAATCAGTAAGCTTCTAGACACCCCTTTATTTCAGAAATGAAGTGATTTCCCTGTTCCATGTTGACTTAACCATCTCTAATACAGAAAACAGGGAAAAGCTGTTTCATACGATAAAAATGTGATTGCTTTAACACATACTTCTGCATTTCTGACTCATTTTTCTTTATTAAGCTCTGGAAAACATCAATTGCATCTATCAACAATTCTTTTCTAACTTTTCAATGTGTTCTTTTTATCTTTCAATACGTTATCACTAGTGCACAAAATAGAGAACTCAGGGATACGCTACTTTTTGTTATAAATACTAAAATGACTAGCACCAGGTCTTATGATTGGTCAGAATGTAGTTTACACCAATTAAATGAGTTTCAGTTATCTACTTTTTTTTAAAAATACCTATGCCGCATAGATATACAGTTTTTATTTTGCAGTTGTTTTGCAAAACAGTATTTACATTCCCATTAGTCACAACTGTGGAGGAAATAAAAAAGGAAGCAATATCCCCCAATTCCAGATTCATGGAGTGGATGGAAATTAAAAGACTCAGGTAGAATTTAGCTCTGAATTCAGTCGTATATTTAAGAAACTTTAAAATATAGTCACTGCTCAACAGGAACATTCCTGCAGCAAAGGAGAGAACTTAAGGAGGAAGGAAAATGGAGACAACTACTGCCTTTTACAGCCAGGTTTGTAATCTGGACTGCCCAAAAGAAAGCTACAAACAACCTACACCTTTTCCGACCTTATTTACACTAAATACGGAATTGCAGGCAAGACAGTTTGAGTTTGTCAGAGTGAGCAATAGCAGACACTGCCTGTATGACCTCTTCATTTAAAAAACACCAACAACACTTGCCTGTAAAGTTGCTTTCAGATACCTGGATTCATCAGCCAGAGTGATGGTTCATGAAGGAGGCCTGGATACACTGCTGAGTAGTTACAATGTTGAAAAGGGACTGAAAATGGCCAATTACAATTAAGAGTCCCAAACAACTTCCTTAATGCCTTAGTTTCAGTCTCCTGTCGCTTTTTGAACTATTTATCTAAACCTAATTTAAATGTATCTATTTGTCGTAGCTGTTGCCCCTATATAGTGATCCTATCTGAAAAACAAAACAAAAACCCCAACAGCTTAGTTTATTTCACATTTCTCTTGCATGTTTGTAGTCATTCAAGATTTCTGGCTCTGAAGACCCTGACACGAGCTCTCAGAATGGTCATTGTTTATTTTATTTTATTTTATTTTATTTTATTTTATTTTATTTTATTTTATTTTATTTTATTTTATTTTATTTTATTTTATAGAACAAAAAAAGAAATAGAAAACGTGCCCTCACCAGCAAGGTTGAAACTGTCAATTTTTTAAACAGAAAAAGATTAGCAAAAGGTGAATTACACCTCTATTAGTACAGCAATTAAAAATGAAAAAATGTGTTTCATACAGGAAGCTAAAGACTCATGGTTACTGACTTCTGGAATTGTCCCCTCATTGCAAGTTAGGAACCTGATTCCTGTTTGCACATATCTGCCCCTCCTTGACAGCACCCTTACCAGCTGAGACAATTTTTCCATTATGAAGACGTCCCATATGTACCATGACATATATCTCAAGAGAGGAAGAGAATGCAATGGGAACTGAAAAAAATATTTCCTTCTATGTTTGAACATGACAGGAGGCTATGGTGTAACAGCCAATAGTAATAACAGGAGTTTTAGCCTTCTTGAGACAGGAAATGGTCAGTAGGAAGAAGAATTATACCATAAAGGATATCAGCAGCCCCCACAAACAGTATTTTACCAGTCCCTTTCATCCAGAATGTTATCCTTAGGACATAATCCCAACATTTGGAAAAAGGAGAGTTCGCCTCCAAAGCCACTCTGGGACAAGCAGGAACCTTCAAAACAGATAAGTTAGAAGCTGCTGGAGACAGATATCCATAATGGACATTTTATAACCATTTTCCTCATCTAAAATACAAACGAAAGATGATTAGTTCTGTTGCTATATTTCTTTCCATTAGTCTCTTCCCTATAGGTTTCCTTCCCTAGCTTTCATTTGCTTAACCTTTGTACGTATATGTCAGACGTTTGGTACAGTAAGTGGTCTAATCCGAGAGGTTCTATTCTTGGTTTTTTTTGAACAGTATTTCTAATTGGCAGAGAGGGACATGTATTTCACTGGAGTTAGCACAAATTTCTTGAGGGAAAAACTATTCTTCCAAACAGAATTGCCTAACTTTCATTGACCCCAATTTTGATACGATTTATGGAGGAATACTTATTTTAAAAAATGCTATTATTTAGGGTTTGTCAACTAGCTTGAAAGTATGCTCTTTTCTTTACTTTGTCCCAAATTTGTCTTTTATGTCACCTACCTGTGAGAAGTCTGTGGCTTGGAACAATTCTGTTCCTATCCGTCCGTTTCCTTGAATAAGGCTTAGTACACTCCTTTACAGCAACTCTGAGAAAAGCAGTGTGATAACATGCTACTAATTTGGATGCTTTGACACTTAGTCAGAGCAGGCGTCTTGTTATTTCCATGTTAAGTTCATTAAACCAACTTGGCAGAGCCTTTAAAATATTATCTACTGTGATATAAGTAAATGTTGATAAGGAAAAAGACATTTTTGGCATATATTAACTTCCAAGGCACATTTGGATGTAATAAGCCAATCTATTTTAGCCATTGTCTAATGACTTTTGTAACTTTTGACAAGACTGATATATAACTGGATGTTTTTAAGTCCTCATATTTCCTGTAAAGTTAATGCTGTTACACTATTAAGCGTATTTCAATGTAATATGCTTAATGTATATTGACAATATAATTTAATTCTTTTCAGAAAGGTTGTTAGCCATAATTATTTTTACATCAGGAAAGAGCCAAATATACATGGTCAGAATACAATTGCCATTATAAAAAGTGGCAAGTTATCTGACCAGAGATATTTTATGTTTCATCCTGACCTATCTTGTCTTTTTTCTGTCTCAAGGTACTGAAAACAGCTGTGGCCAAGTTTTCATGACTGGAGAAAACAGAGGCCAGTAACATTTCTTACATCCTCTCTGTTTTCTTTTGTGAACTCAAATTGTTCTGAGAAAGCTCTGTTTGATAGAACAGGACCTTAGGATTATTACATAAAAGGGAAATGCGAGTCCTTGTTTTATCTTCAAAGCTATTTGCAACACAGCATCCATACATTTTTATGCTACTTTAACAAAGAGTTCCTTCTACCAAGTGAGACTAAGATAGTCTATTTATCATCTTGTAAAAGCTCATAATTTGATTTGTATTAATTTTATTTTCTTTAAAAAAATAATAATTAAGCTTAGATTCTAAGATAATGTGCCTAAGTACAGATTTGGCTTTCATACTGGCGGAGTCATTCATTTACGCTTACTTTTGTTCAGATGGATGCCTACTCCCCATTGAAAAAAGTCACTTAGTTTTTTTATGTATTCAGTGTTATGCTCTTGTCATCTTGAATTTGGCAAACAATAACAGTTACAAATTAAACTATTCATCTTGAATTTAAGTGGACTGTAAAAATATTGCACTTCATTTTTTTTCCCTTAAATTATTAAACAAATGATCAGAGACTGTCAGTTCTGAATTAAATATTTAAATTAAATAGTCTAAACTCAAATATTTAGTTTAAAGTCTACTGTGTAAGATTGAAGGTACTTGCAAAATCATCTTCTGGTTTATCTGTATTGGCCATGTCAGATTTACAAGCTATGCTGATGTGATATTTTGCCTGTGTCTAATTCTTTTATGTATAAGTCTAAATTAAAAATTTATACTGTTCATGAATTCGCAGAATTAGAATTATAATTTGTTTTGAAGACCATGGTATTTAGATAACAAGAATTACTATAGAATTATTATTATTAATATTTTAATATATATTTACATTTGCTAATTAATAAAACTCTTAAAACCAAACCAACGTGTAACTTTTAGCATCACAGACTAAATTATTTTCATTCTATCTTCTTAAAAAGCCTCTTAGACTTTCAATAATAATATTCTGTCTGAATAGCAAGAAGTTCTTCTGACTGCATAGTATTTTCTATATGAAATAAGGTGTCCAAAGAACACAATGCAGAACAAGAAACTATGCTATATCCTGAGGAAATGTATCCTCAAAATGGCAGACTAGTGTGTGCCAAAAAAGACATTTCATTTTTAGTACTTCTTGCAGACAATACTTTTAAAAAAACATTCTATACTGTTCACCTGAAAAGAATTTTAGAATGAGTTGGTATGGAGATCTGGAAATCCTGCTCCTTTAAAGAATTTTATTGTGTACTTGCCATTAAGAACATGAATAATCACACCTCAGGGAGGCTACTTATGATTAATTATTTGGATTGGATTATGAATAGTGAGAAAATTAATTCATCACTACCTTGAATAAGGAGTAACCATATTCAGTATTTTTGCAAAATGTAAAACTGAATATCATATCATATTGTCAGGAGTAAAGCACTGAGCAGTCAGGCACTTTAACAACATTTGGTCTATGTATAATCAGTATTACACTGCAAATCTTTAAAAGCAGTGTATCAAAAGGAAGTACCTAGAGTTTACCCAGAAAAAAATAAGTGGCAAAAGATAATCTAAAGTGACTCAACATTTCCCATGGTATGATTTTCCACTGCACTGGTCTAAAATATACTGACAGTTGCTGTTCCGAAATGGGGAAAAGCTCCATAAATAATAGCTGGGTCAAAGAAGTTCTGCCTAATTGGCCTTCTACAAGCTGAAGCAAATGCAAGATACAATTTATTAGAATTTCAAGTGTGGAAGGATAACTGCTAAAACAGTGTTAAATAATTTAAACAAAATAAAACATTTAAAAACCTATTCTATGAACTATGTGTTATAAAAAATAAACTAAAAAAGAACAGACGCCATAATACATCTCTGGGATGTATTCTGGGAAGATGGGGTTGCACAATTAGCGATAGCTGCCTTTGAAGAAGTAAAATAAAACATGTCTCTGTCTCTTATTACAATGCAAGAGGTAGGCCATTACATTTTCATATTCATATTCACACACAGCAACTCTCATACATATATCATAAAAAGAGTACTAAAAAAATCACATGCACTTATTCATGTTCAACATACCTGGAAGCTGATCAAAAAATTATTTCTCAGAAATATGAGTTTCAATTGGTCTACAAACTGATTTATTGAATGACTCCAAGTGGCATGATACCATTGGTATTCTCAATGGGGAAAAAAGCAGAAAAAAATCAGTGGCAAGGGGGCACTGCAATAGACACATCACAGTTTGGGTACGGTGAATCACACACTGGAACTAGGAAACTCCCTCCAACAGCAAACACAATGAACCCTCCATGGGGACCCCAGAACTAATTAATAAAAATATATCTACACTTCCTACTCACTCATTTTGGATTTCCCTAGCAATATCGACATTCCTTCAGCTCTAACACAGTATCTGTTAAAAACAGAAAAAAGTGGTTATAATTTCCTGAAACATACATTTGCGTTGCTGAATGAAGGAAAGCCTGTGTAAACACAGGTGGGAAAACAGACGGAGAAAGGAAAAGATAGCAGGGACACAAGTCTTCTCTTGCGTCGTTTAAGGTTGAGAGGAATTTTGCCAGTGACTACAGCAAGAGTAGGATGAGACCACAGTGAGCAATCAGTCCTCTGTCCACCAGCAAGACAGCAAATGAAGTAACAGCAGAGTCTTGAATGCATTCCCACAAATCCTCATTCGATTAAGTTGCTCTGAGCCTTACTGGTTGGGTAGTGCTGGATTTACTCCTTTCTTTTTCCCTTTTTAGACATGTCAGCCCCACTCTAATACATCAGTTAAGCACAAAGGCATTTCAGCACACACTTAGTTTGATCAGGGCTGCATGCCCGGAGGATTTGCTCTGACTCTATGGGGCTGGCAGCTGGAGGGGAACAGGACATCACAAAACCACTCCCGCTCATCACCATGTTCTGCAGCAGCTTTGAGACAGCTTTAACCTTTATCTTTGCAGGGGTAACAACCTGAGGCGAGTTATGAAATGGCAAAATGCTGCTTTTCTGCTTTGTTCCCCAAGCAGGAGCTTGCAGTCCGTAACAGAGTGCATGTGAACACCAGCAGGCTGGGGCTGCGGTTAGGGGTATGCAGGCAAGTGGAGGGTTGCAAGTCAGCAGCGAGAAAAAGGCCTTTCTAGAAGGGAAGGAGAACTTGCAGAGGCAGATCTTACTGTGATGACTAAAGGAGCCCTAAGAGCCACATGTGGAGCCAGCTGAGTAAGAGGAAGGAAATTGTTGGAAAGGAGTTCTTTTACTAAAGCAAATTTCTCTTTAGTTTATTACACTCCTGCATGTTTGCTATTGTTATTAATCATGAGATATTTTGAAGCACCAACATACGTAATATTACTATGGAGTGGTTCTGATATCATTTACTGCAGCAAAAATCAGAATTGTCTTGTAGCAGTGGTATTACACTAGTTTATACCAATGTATATTGGTATAATGTCGATTAGTATTAGGCTCATGATATACATTATTTCTGCTCTGTAAAGCCTCAGTAAACGGTGAACCATGCTTCTCTATAGGCAAAAGACTCATATTCCTGTGCATCATCTGTAAAGACTTCAAAATCTTTGCATTTCACCAATTTTATGTGTCTAGTGAAGAATTAATATGCAATCTGTTCAGTAATTCCTCCTGTCAGAAAAAGCCTTTGAGTAATTCCTAATACAATCACCTGTACTCAGAGGAAAAGGTTCAGTAGGATTGAAACATGGCAATTTCCTCACTACCACTTACTGCTTGGGTTCTACCATAAATGAGTTTGAACTACCAAGGTATGAAAGAAAAGAAACAAAAATATGCACCGAGACAGACAAAAAAATTGGAGAGCTCTCATTCTCCACTGCTGTGTACTTAACAAAGACTTTACATTTTCAGCATTGTAAGTGGTACGTACTCAAAACCATGGACAAGATGACAAAAAAATATATAATATAGCCATCACAACATCCTCAAAATAAGTTGCTTAGATTTTTCACCTGCCTTCTGATTCTTATTCTCTTAATCTCCATTCAGGAAGGCTGAATTCACGTGTGTTCATCTCAAGTTTGCTATTCAACTTAGCTGCAAACACACGTGCAGTCTGGTTTTCCTACCTGCTGTTCTAAAGATATAGGTGTAAGCACCTTCCCACTCCTTTACAGATTCTGAAGGCTGCTTTAGTCTGTCTTGTTCAGATGAGCTCTTGCCCTTTGCATTTTCTTCCCTCTCCCATCAATCTCATGCCCACGACGCTCCCCTGCACTCACAGTTCCCCTGTCTCAGATTTCTTTGCACCACCCACAACCTGACACCTACCCGAGTAGTCCTCCCTCTGTTGACCTCTGTTGTGTTCCCCATGCTCTTCTGACCTCCCCTATGGTTTTGTCCCATGTCTTAACACAGCTCTGACCATCCACTCTCTCCTGACCTTCTTCATTTACATTTTACTCTCCCTACAGAAGCAGCTAGAAGGAGAAGGTGGTGATTTCCATTGAGGGCAACCTTGTTTCCCTCCTATGAAAACTGTGTCGGTCTCAGTGGGAGAAGTTTCTCTTCTATCTGTGAAGAGAATAGATGCATTTCCTGCTTTGCTGAAAGTAGCAGCAATGCTATTCCTAATAATGAGGAACTGGGAGACATTTTAGAAAATGAAGGGGAAAAGTGAAGGAAGACATGAAAAAATCCATAGATGTTTAGGAAAATGAGTATTGCTCTATTTCCTCAAAAATAACAAGATATGGTCCTGGAGAATCCAATTAAAGTGGCCATGAGGTATTAAAATCCTTGAATTCTCCACTGGTAACTGTGGCTTACATAATTCCACTGATGTAGAAATGACTACATAGCTGTGCAATATAGTGAAAATTAGATTCCTGTACTCTTCATTGCCTAATTCCTGTCCCTTTCAGAAAAATTCACACAAGCACACCATGTGATGACAGGGATTCTAAGGTAAGGCAATAAAAAGTTACTCTTTTCTTTAAAGAAAATACTGTTCCTTCTAAAACAGGAAAGTATTTTCCTTCTAAAAGGCAAAGGAAAATGGGTTGTCCTCAATCTTTATGAAACAATCCTTCCAATGATCCATGTCTGTTCAAGACAGAATTTATGTCACTCTCTTTAAAATATTTTCTCTGTGGTCATTACTGAAAGACTTGAAAGAACACAGTCAACCTAAAATCACACTTTTTTTCTGAACATATTTAGTGTCTAACAATTGGGGGGGTGTTGGTTTTTTGGTATGTTGACTGCAGATCTGAGGGAGTGTAGAGTGGTCAGTATTTCTCACATGTTCCTTCACACACTTTGTGCATTCCATTGAAGGGGGAGGGGGGCGAGGGTAAGGGGTATATGGCCTAGGGAAAAGGATAGTACCAGAAATTACTTTCATATTCCTACTAGCCCTTGGAGTAGATACGTAGGTTGATAATATTGTTCCATCAGCAGTCTGAAAAAAATTACTGGGGTGAAAATTAGCATCCTACGTGCTGCTGGGCTAAGTAATGCTCCGGCACACAAAGTTCAAGAAGATTAGATTTACGAACACACATGAAGGTTAAGGGATAGGATGCTCTTCCCACAGGAATACCAACAAACAGACCACAAAATCTATGTGGTTACTGTCATGTACTTACTCGTTCCCTCCAGAAAGGAGAAAACAGTGAGCACAGATGAGGAAAGAAGCAGACAGTAATCAAGCCCAGACCTATGAAGGGCTCTCTGGAGTCACCACTCTGCATCTTGCTCAAAAATCAACAGAGAACATAAAACAGAGGTGAAGTGTAGTCTGATTAATCTATTGCATTGATAGTTACCCAGGCACATTCTTTTTGAGAAAAATTGTAAGGCGTATATAGTGTCATGTGAGACTTTTAACACCCAGACCCATAGGGAAGCCTGTTTTTTGACTAAGAACAAAGACTAGGCAGGAGAATTTAAATGTTCAACAGCATCTCAGTCTTCAAACCTCCAGATATTGCCTCTCTTTATTACTGCAACTTTTGTTTTTCAGGCTCTCGCTCTCCCAACAGTCTCCATTCAAGCCTTTCCCAAATACTGGTGACACTGCTTTGAGTCTTCTTAAATTTTGGCTTTCATGCTAACCTTCAGCTTTCCAGTAACTCCTGGGTGTCATAATTTTTCTACTGAAACACTGTTGTCAATACCCAAACATTTTCCTCATTGAAAGTTTGATAAATGTTTTCCAAATTCAAGGCACGATGCTGGTGAAACCCTTCATGAGTTCTGGAGGTGAGCCTGCCTCTCCAGGGACTCCTCCTGAACCAGAGGCAGAGCCCCCCAGAAACTCAGCACTGAGACGTATCTGACATCCAACAGTTAGCACCTCTGAGCTGGGACTGGGAACTTCCAATTCTTGAGACATTTAAAAACTGAAAAATTATCTGTTTAGGTATGGCACACCCCTCCCACCTGTGTGTTCTTCCCTTGCTTGTGAGAGCACAAGTGTTGATACTGGTTTATTGTATCAGATCTGGGAGTTATACAGTTGCTGTTGGAAGTTATAAGCTGCAGCTTCTTAAATGGTATCTCAGCCTCTGATTTTGCACGTCTTGATTAGGCAAAAAAAAGGTCCTATTTGCCTTAGGACCTGAACACAAGCTTACTCTTCCAGCTAGTTATTTTGTCACTGTGCAACTTTTCATGCGTCTGCTTTGGTCAGGAAGCTTTGCTCAGATTCTGATATACATTTCAGGGAAAGAATGTCTTCTCCAGAGAGACAAGAACATTTGAATTTTTATTTTCCGCTTTAACAAACCAAATCTTTTCAACTCACAGTCATCCAATGTGCAGCTTGTGTCCTCTTTTTTCAGCTGCAGTCAAATAGATCTTTCTTCTCCAGGGCCTGAAATCCCCTTCAGGGAATTCACAATGCTGTATGATATTTTGTTAAAACAGATCTGAATCACACCACTTTGGATCTTAAGGCACTTCCTTTCTCAGTTCCTCTCTCGCTGTGTGTTTGGCCTTCCTCTCATCTCCTCTCGCCTCTTCTCATCTTGTCTCCTGTCGTCTCCTGTCCTCACCTCTCCTTGCCGCTCCATGCTACATCCAGAAACAGCTATTATCTCTGATTTGCCCCACCAGCTATCAGGCTTTGGATGCATTTGTCCCCATTTTTGTACCCCTTGTCTCATCCCGGATGCAGTCTGGATGAGCAAAACCGCTTCGGCATGCAGTGTAATAAGTTCTCGTGGTGTCTGGATAATGCAAATAGCTTATTTTTTGTCTGCATTCCTGCTAAGAAGGGTAGTGGATGAACAGGATGAGCTAAGTAGTCGTTTGCACTGCAAGAACAGGCTGACAGTTATGTAAAATACTTTCATGTGCAATCTCCTCTGATCCTCTGCTGGTTCAGAGGAGCATTATGGTCGGATTCAGCATGCAGACACTTGCAAACTCATTTTCATAAACTGGGGCACTGCTAAGCACAGAGAAGACCAAGACCAAGGTTGCTCTGTTTCTTCATCCTCAGCATTTACCTTTTCTTTCTCCTTAATCTCCTGTCTTCAGCGTTTATAGTTTAAGCCCATGGGATAAGCACAAGACCTCTTTACTGAAGTGCTTCTACAAATACTGGTACAAATTACCTTGCAGTGGTTACTGAAGAGTGACAAGGCCTGCTGGTCAGATCAGCAGAGGTTGCTTTAGTGCATTATTCTAAAATGGGATTAGTTAAGTAACTCTATAGCCCATTTCAAACACCGAGCCCAGTTCTGTTTTCTAAGCTTCACATTGCCGTATACCAGCTAAATGCCACTGATTATGCTTTCAATTGAACATTCTCTGAAAGGCTTTTGACTTTGTTCTGGGATGATTCATGGGATTCAACAGATAATTATTGCAATGACCAACTAACTGTAACCATCATGAGCAGCGGTGGCACACACAAAAGTTCAGTCAGCTTCTGGAAACCAGCCTTGCTGCTACTCCCAGGAGCAGACACCTATTTTATTGCACAAAGACAATTTATAGTCACAAGGAACAACATCTTGATACCACTCCATTATTATTTAAACTACTTTTGTAGTTCTTACAGTAATTTTTTACATTTTAGAAGTACTTTACATTTATGACTCAAAAATTCTACCCCTATTCAGGAAGACGAATCCTGTTTATTTTACCTTTAAATAGTTCTAAAATTACTATGCAATTTATTATATTCTTATTGAAATACCATCTGTTAAGTAACAGTGCTCTTAATTCAAAATAACTACAAAATTCAGGAAGGTCATTTTGCATATTCAGTAGCTGTCCTCACAACAGTAAGCAGCCTCTGAATGTCTTATTCAGGAATATTTTGTGCAGTCTTCACGGCAGTTGGAATCATGTAGGCAAAAGACACTCAGTAGACTTGTTCTGATGTCTCTATGCATCTGGTATCTGAACATGTTTTGTTCTAGTGCATTCACTCATATGTTATAATTCATTTTTTCCTACTCACCTCCGAAGTAAGACCCATCTGTCAGCTTTAGCTCCTTGTTGGATTTGGTGATGACACCAGCAACACCATGCTGAATGAAATACATCTTTTTGCCTACAGCCCCTTCTCGGATAATATAATCTCCAGGTTGGAACACCTCAAATCGCAGCTTGCTTAACATGGCAGTCACAAAATTTGGGTCTGCATTAGCAAAAAGAGGCATTGTAGCAACCAGCTTCCGACAGTTGAAGTTGACAATCTCCTAAATGAGAAGGAAACATTATGATAATAATGGTCAGCAAATATATACAATATGATGGGCATTGAAAAAAAGGCTTCCTGTTTTCTTCACAAAGTTCTTTATGCTCATAATGGACTTCTCTGTGTTTCTTTCTGTGCCTAATTTTTTAGTCCTCTCATTATATTTTCATGTGTTTCTAGTGAAGTGATTGAAACAACAGTGCAGTCTGATTTGTATTTCTGAGGTGAAAGGTTGTCTTCTTCAGGCAATTTTTCACATTATTTATAATTCTCCTTGGATTTTAAGGGGAAAAATATAAAGGAGAGATAAAAATTAAATAGGAGTTACACTGCCGGAAAACAAGATTAGCTGCTGCAATAACTGTACTAAGTGATGAAGTTACGCAACCCTTGTGTTTTCAAATCTTACACCAGTAACAGCTTTCTGACAAGAACAACTCAGGTGGTAATACAGATGTGCATTACAGCTAGCTGCAGGGCTAGCTGAAATCAACAGTAAAATTTCCTTCCAGAATTTAATTCATTTTATAAACATCAAGGTGTACATTCCTGCCCTTCGAAGAAATACATATACAGTAGAACCTTACATGCAGAAAGCACTGCTAGTTTGCTAAGACTCCTACAGGCTTTAAGGGCATCTCCCACCAAGAATATTTACATTTACAGAGCCAACTATGGGCAAATATGGATGAAAGTATTAATACCAAAAAGCTATAAATGTACTACTTGCTTTAAATAAAAAAAAGAATAATTTCTGAAAGAGTTTCAAGCTCATTGTTGCAGACCTTACTTTGTCTTATCAAAATTACTACCATCAGTTGTCACACAGATTTAACAGCATATTGAAGAGCTGAGACTAACCAGTGTTACCCATGGAGGGGGACTCAGGCAGGCAACATCTACCGAGTTAGCAACCCAAACATGACAGGAAAAGCATATATGATCATCTGTATATAAATGCACACAGAACAAAAAAAGGAAAAATACAACCAGCAGTTACCTAACTGCTTTAGAAAACTAAACATAATTTCATTGTCAGTGGAGTATCCCTAGCATTTCTTACACTAAGCCAAGGCTTTATGCTTTATGTAAAGGAGACATCCCACCCACCAGTGCTCTCACCCTTTTGACTGATGCCCATTGCACTCCTGATGGAAGTTACTTTTTCAACCTCCCATGCATCTGCTATCTCATTAATCTTGTATCTCCCATGCAGCTAGCTGTCTGAGCAGCAAGCTTAGATATTCTTGTCCACAGTTCAGACAAATTCCTTTCTGCTCCTCCCACGCCCATCATGTAATATTGTGCTTTTTTACATGATGGGGAAGTTCAGCTTATTCCACAGTGTAAGCAACAAAACCATTACAGATTCTTCAAATCAGTCCCTTTGCATCTGAGAAGGAGATGGGGAATCTCTACGGGGAAGCCCTTGGCTACTGAGACAATCAAGAAGCATAGGCATGACCTAAGAGCAAAGAAACAACTGCATTTCCCAGAGAAATCACATTCTTTCAAAATAAATCCAATGGAAATTGGAAAAATAATGTGGAACAAAAAGTCTCACCAGGCACCTGGGAAGCAGAAAGTTCTTATCTCCAGAAATGTCTTATTTTCCATTAAAGAAAGAAAAAAGAAGGCAAAATTACTTCCTAGTGCTACTCCTAGGATAGATATATCTTCTGACAATCCCACAAGAAAATGTCATTATGTAATGGCAAGCTGGAAATAGAAGGGTGTCTAAGCAGAAATAAACATTGTACAGTATTTTTCTTTAACCCTGGTCTCAATAGCATCACCTCTGTACACTCAGACAAACACTACATGAGCCTTTTTCCCCCTCCTCTTTTTTTCCTCTGGAATGCACCAAGGAGACATAAAAGTATATATAGTTATATATAATCATAATTTCATGCAGATTTTATTCCAGAATTATTGGGTTACATAGAGTGAAGGAAGACTAAGATGCTACGTCTTTGAAGTCAAACACTGAACTCTGACTGAATTCAGTGCGGATATGGTTCCACCAAGCACGCTTTATCTGAGAATTATTTATAAGTGATGGGAATAGAACAACACTACTCTTCCATCACTTTTTACTGTATCGCCACATTCTTTGCCACCATCTCTGACTGCCAAAATTCCCCCTTCTTATGAGTGTTTTGGCAAGCCTGAAACACTGCATCATGGATGGACTCCATGGCTAAGCATAAGTGGGCTGGATTAAGACAGGAGGAGACAGATCTGAGACTAACAGCAGACTTCTTCATGGTTGCATGAAACTTGAAATTTACATGAATATACGTCAGGAATGGAAACAGAAAAGATGTGAGGAAAAGAGCACTGAGATCTGTAATGACTGAGAGACTCCTTCTTACAGAAACAAAGAGCAGTCTGACTATGACTCCCACCCAGTACAAACAAAGATATGGGTGCTACTGATGCAAAACTATGGGACAAAACCATCTGCACACATGACATGAGAATCAGAGCTTAAAAAAAAAACCCACAAAATACTCTTGCTTATAAAAACACATTGAAAATTTGATGCAAGATATGGTGCTGTTTGCCGAAATCCAAAAATTATCTCAAGCACCAGCACCGCAAGGTGTGAACTACCAGATAGATGTCACTGGCATTCAAGATCAGTGAATCCTGCTAAATCATGAAGTCAAGAGGAATAATCCCAGGCTGCTCCTTCAAGTATATTCTGTATGAGGGAATAAATATTAAAAAGAGATTCCAGTTGACTGTCTTTCTAAAGGATGACAAAAAGCCTGTTTTCCTGCTCATCTAAATACTCCCTTTCTCAGTAAAGCTTCAGCCACCACCTCCCTCCAAAGGAAAGTTGTTCTCTGCTCCCACTGCTCACAGTATGGTGGCATCATGCAAGGAGTCCCAGACTACATCCTCAGCTCTGTATGAGATGGCCTTACTGCCATCTCAGCTGATGCTGGAAAGATGGCAATAACTATTACTTATCTTGCCTTGCTCAGGGACTTTTCAGTAGACTTGCTGCTTGTTTTCTGTTTCTGAAAGTGAGTATCTTGTCCTGCTTGCCCAGGAGGCAGAGAAAGGAAATTACTAAAGAAAACAAAAATTGACTGGAAATTATATAGAAGCTGGTGGGGATGCACAGAACAGGCTGGGAGAGTGGAAAGTTCAACTCCAGTCATGATCAGGAAGAAAGAGTAAAATAGACCGAAGTGGAGTAGTATTAAGAAAGAGAGAATGGAAAGAAAACAAAAAGAAGGAACACGAAGACCTAGAGGAGAGGGGAAAAAAGAAGGCAGGAAGGCTGACTTCAAAAACAGCTGGAGAAACCGAAAATCCTGAAAAAGAGAGAGCACAGGAGCACCTTTGGAGAAAAGGTGTCTGGAGTCAAAGCTGAGAATTAGGGCAGATGAAGCAAAAAAAAAGGGAATTTGGAAAAAAAAAGACAAGTGATCAGTAACGTATCTTAACAGCATCATAGGAGAGCATGATATAGGCGAAGGCAAGAATTCAGACCTGCATGACTCCTCCTCACAAAGCCGGTCCATTCCAGCCGGAAAGGAATTCAACTCGTCTTGGGAATCCCAGCAAAACACAACCTTGTCACAGGATTTTCACACTTGGAATGTCATGTCCTCTTATGGCTCCATCTTCTGCCCACTTTTCTCTTTCAATACATGTAATTTATATCTGGATATATCCATATATATACTCATGTTACCTGCTTAGCCTGAGTTGCCTAATGAAGGTACCAGCATAGCTACAAAACCACCCTGCTGTGGTAATTTCAGTTGTCATATCCTAGTAATGCATTCATTTTGTTGATTCGTTTTCTGTGAAACTTTATGCTAAAGTACAAACTTTCCTTATTTCAGACCTTAGAAGGTGGGAAATTACTGAGGGAGAAAGAAATGTGTCATTTTTAAGTGCTTTATTTTTCTTTAAAGTGTTCTTTTACTTAAATATGAGATCATTCAGAGTATGTTAAATACATTTCCCTGAGTTTTAATCACAGGCCATGCTGCAATTTCAGATTCTCGTGTATTACTTTAAATATCATCTTGGGGAGAAAGAAACAGTAAAGATTATGAACATGTTTTATGTAACTCAGAAAGTACTAGGAGAAATAGTTCTGTATTGTAAAAGAAAAGCAACAAAGAACAAACTGCCAAATTATAAGTTGACATTTTGTGCAGAGAAAAATCTTTCACTGATTTTCTTTAAGTTAGTTCTTTGGAGCCAGACCAGAACCAGATTATGCTGCCCAATATGATAGCTTAATTAAATGAAATAATAATAATTTTGTCTCATCTCCACATGAAGAAAATACCAAGTGAAGCCTGAGGAAAGGATTAGGAGTGTATTATACAGCTGAAGTAGTTAAATGACAAGAGTGATTCAGACCTGCACAGAGCAAGTGTTCAAGTATTTGTCTCTGTTACACAAGAGCTAAGTCGGAGGTACAATGCTCTGCTTTATGTAAGAGATTGTTAGATAATTACACTGGCTCCTGCTCCTTTATAATGTATTGGTTTTGTTACTCATCTTTGCCTTCCTGGATTTTTTTTTGAACTGATGTTAAAGCACTAGATATTATAATTTTGCATGGGTTCAATACTTCTGGACAACTGCTGTGATGCATCTCAAGATGTCACAGTTACAGAGGCAGCCACAAGACTGTCCTAGCCATGACCGAGGCACAGTGGTGGCCAACTTCTCCAATGGCATCTGTAAGAGTTTTTAGGACCTTTTCTCCAGGAGAAGATTTTTAGATAGAGGTAGTGCTTTTAGCTAGACTGACTGCAAAAAGCTGGTGCTGCAACAAAGCAGACAAAGTTCTTGAAAGATCTATATGCCTGAAGGGTTCTTTGCTTTTTCCCACTAATACAATTGAGCTAATAAAAGGTACTACATTCACCTACAAACTATGTCCTTCTTATGTGTAGGCCACCAAAGTCTGTCTATGACTACATCAAAAAATAGGTTAGTTTCATTAGGTCACTTCTACATACTATTGTAAAAATCTAGTGCATTACTTTAACAATGCACATTTTTTTTCAGAGTTTATCTCCTTTAAACTCTGCATTCAAAGGTTGAGAATTTAAATCAGTCTTGAATTCATGGCCATTGAAAGGAAGAGATCACTTCATTGAGAAGGCTATTTTTTCTCTAAAAAACACTCAAGAAAAATTACTGAGTAACTGATTAAGACAGAACTATAGGAAAAGCACGATGTTTAGGGATTTGAGGCTGTATGAACAGGTTAAGTATATTCAGACCTGGTTTTAAGGAGTCATATTCTGTATGTGCTCATGATTACCTGTAATTTTTTAACCCATTGGTCAATTACAGCCATCTTTGACAGAAAGGAGGCATCTCACTGATATTGAGTTCTTATAGATTTTATGACAGCAGGCAATCAGGAGGACTAGGATTAGTATCTCACTGAGAGAATGACAACATCATTAACTCACAACTTATTTAATGCCAGAAAATCTGCATGTGGCAACAGGATGCCATATTCTTCAATTCTGGTGCACCTGAAATTGTTCAAATTGCTTTGACACATTCTGTTTAATCATCTATACAGAGCATAAGACTTAAAAATAAATTCTGCTCAGAGGTTTTCATATCAGTAATAACAACTATGTACATTTTTCTCTTTGAATGGGATCTCCACACTTTTCCGTTTTTCTGTTACATTGATCAATTTTAACGCAGAGACTCCACTTAAATTTTGCTTACAAATAGGGTAAATCTTGGATACCGTCATTTATATCTGCATTGAGATAAACCTTTTTTTTTTATTCACGACTTTGATATTTTGCCTTTCTGTTAACATAGTTTGATATTGCATGTGTGTGTGTGTTTCAGGAAACTTCAATGTCTAGTCCTTTCGGCTACATATTTTAAAGCCCAAGAATCCAATCTGAGGTAACCTACAAGTTTGACCTACAGACAAAGCACAAAACCTGACAAAACTCTCATCTGTAAGGCAAAGACAGTCCACGTGATCTCAGTCGACTTGAAAACCAGTGGCCAGCCTGCATATTTAAATTTTCAAAGCCCTCAGGTCCTCAAGACCTCAAGCATAGCTGCATATATGTTGTCCAGATGCAGAAAATTTTCCAGCCAGCTATAAGATAAGCCTAGTCAGGCAAAAGGAAGGGAGGAATAAATGTGCTTTCCAGCCAAATGATGAATGAAATCCTCTGCTTGGATTCTAACAGAACTGAGTTGAAGAAGGTTTTTTTTTTCTGTCTAGCTCCATTCAACTCAGTTGAAGACAAGTCAGTCTTAAAGAGAGCATAGGATAGCTAGTATTGCTGTCTCCTAAGAGAAAGCAATCTTTTTTATGCATTTACAAGCAGAAGGGATATAGATTTGACCAATTATATTTTCTTGGCTTCGTTGATTAAATGTTGGCTTTTTGCATACTTTTCTATCATTCCCTACTTGATTAGAATTTTCTATTCAATTCCTTATATGCATTTTTTATGCTTCATAATTATTATTCCATTAAATTCAAATGCAGACAGGATAATCCTGTTGAGGATATATGGTTCAACCAAACCTCCAACAAAGTCAGCCTGATGAAGGATATCCATCTTTTTCCTAGCTTGTTAATTGATTTAACGGAGCTTAAGGGAGAGCAGTTCTGTGCATCTCATGCTTCTCTTCTCTGGATCTTCCGCTATGTTCAGAAGATTAAAAAAGAGCAAAAGAAATAAGAAAAGAAAGGAAAAAGACACCATCTATCCACCTTTTCATGCACCCAACTGTCCATCCATTCCTTAACTGGGCTATTTTTAGAGAGAATTTAGCTGTCATGTTCTTCAATACCCTGAAATGTTCTATGCCTCTTAAGCTATGTTTCCAGCTGGGAAAACAGAAGCATCAAAATGAGATCAGGGATACAGGAAATGTTTTAATGCAGTCTGTAATTGTGAGATAGCCAGTCTAATTTCAAAAGCCTGAGAAGTCCTGATAATCCAAAGTACTGAAAGGTTTGGTCAGTGGACCAATCTCTATTTCTTGCAGGTTTTCCCTTCTGAACTGTACTGCTGAACAAACTTCCTGAATGCTCTTAGCAAAAAAATACCCACAGTTCATTACAGAACGTAGTATGAAATTAGTGCTGTACAATACAGCAGCTGCTGTAGAGACTGTTCCCTTTTATTAACTGAATAAATAAACTGCAATTTGCAAATGTATTTAACAACCACTATTTCAGTTTTCTGCACCTGAGTAACCAAATATCTTCACTTCCGTTTGTGTGTGTTTATACATTTGTGCATTAACTCACTAATACTATAGTATTTACTAAATAATATCTTAGGCAGGGGGCACTTAAGACTGAAATCTTGGTTTAGTAAGGCATTTTAAATATTGAAGTTGTCCCATTATGCCAATGAGACTACAGATTTAAACATAAGTATTATCAAATTGTGGCAGAAAGGCGAATCCTGAGATGTGAATTTTACAAAATTCTCTCGGTACCCATATCCTATCGATAACCATAACAGAAACTTGTTTTAGTACATTGAAAACTGGCATGAATTCGTCATCAAGTTCGTTGTACAAATGAATGAAGCACACCTCACATTTTTCTTCAACAGTGATTAAGAAAAAGGAGAAAGTTTGTTTGATACTAATTATAAAATTTTGTCTAGTCTGCTTGCTCACAGGTTGATGCCTGCTGTAGCATTGCTTTTCCACTGTTTTTGGAGCTTCCAGTCACATCATCTATCTGGTAATCTGAGGATTTTGGAAACCATGTTCATTCTTGTGTATTTGTACTGAAACTCCAGTGATACCACTTGCTAACACCAATCAATCTGTGCTTGACCTTGTATGTGATCTGTGTGGTAGCTACTATTTTTTTCTACTATATCCATTAAAAAAAAAAAGCTCAAATGCTACTTATAGCTTTTCCGAATGAAGAGTACTTCTTATATTCACCAAAGTCAGTAAGAATTCACCTGATTGTCAGAAAAAAAAATCGCTTTGTTTTAGAATAATGCTGGAAAGAGTGCTGCTGTTCTGAGGATTGCGCTTGATTCACCTGATTGCAAGGAAGAGTAGTTGTGCATGAGGGAAAGAAAAAGAGGAAGGGACAGTGGCATTTCACAAAGGCATCCTTAGTTACATCTCTGTGACTTATTAGGTAACATATATTGATTTGGGTACTTTGTTGCGTAAAATATGTCAGTCAGAATGCAGAACAACATGTGATGCCTGAACAACACAGTTTCTCTTGCTTAAGAAAGGGAAGGCCATGAAGAGACCAATCTGTGGACGGAATCAAGAAGGAAAGAAATCTGTGTTTGAAGCTAGCAGGGCAGCTGACTGGGGGCTAAACGAAAGTACTCAAGCAAAGAACCAGGTAGCAGGAAAAAATCAACATGCCTTAGGAGAAAGAGAAAGCTATGGCTTGGATACAAATTTCTGTGTTGACTTACTTCTGACTTGCACTTGTTTGATCAAGATCAGAAACTGAAGCTAGGAATGCTTCCATGGAGAGTTTATCATGAGATCTGCAACAGGCAGGAAACACCTTCTGCTGTCCCATGCCTCCCTCTTTGTCCCCTTGTCCCATCTCCTGTCCCCTGTGTACTGCAATGCAAATGGCCAGAAGAACTGAGTCAGCAAGGAGGTAGTTCTCAAGAGAATGTGCTTTATCTGCACCCTATGTGTACAGTTTAGCTGACACAGTAACAACAACAACCAGGAAAACACTTATTTAAAAATCAGTGGTGTTTTGTTCACTGAGTATTTTAAAGCTCTCCAAGAGCTCTGGATCAGAAATACTGTTATCTTGTTAATTGCTTGGTTAACACTTATTTCTTATTACGAATTAAAAGAACATTGGTTGAAAGCCTCTCTCTATAAAATTATTAAGTGGCTTAAATTAAATCTTACTGATTATACTGGATAAATCCCAGTTAGCTAGCTTGAAATATCCACACTGAAATTACGTTCAGAGTTTTTAAGTACATTTCTGTTTGCAACTAATTTGATTTGTAGCTAGCCAATGAAGGCCTACTCTATATTAAGATGTGGAAGAAACAGCGAGCTCCTAACTTTGTCTAACACACAAAATGTAAACATCTGTACCTTACATATAATCCACATGTTAAAGTGGCGAAAAAGAGCATTTGTAAACAATTATAAGATTTATATAGATTTCTTAGACAAATGTGCAACAGAACCCTGAATGCCTATGTGCTAGAATATTTACAATGTTAGCTACAGAGGTACCCACCTATATGTAACAGAAGGATATAAAAAGAAAGATAAGGAGGATGCACAATCCCTTTCCAATTCTGAATCGGCCTTCGTCACTGCTTTGCTATGTGACTGGGACAAACTAATTATGAGACCAGCTGAATGTGCCCTCTAAAGGAAAATACTGAAAAGGGTGCTGGAGTGGGATCAGGCTCGGTGATGTTATGTTGTGAGTAGTAGCTTGCGACACAAGTGTAAGGAGCTCATGACCCACATTCAGGCCACCGTGCCAGAGTGCAAGCACGCAGAAGTAGAAAAATATTGAAAACACTGATTCTAGAGCCCAGTTTTACAGTGAAGCATGAGGATGATGCTCTGTTGCAAGGGTGAGACATGGAGAGCTGGCTCCAGAAGTGATGTCATCAGACGGTAAAAATGAAGATGAAGTCTCTGGGAATGACTTAGTAGAGTGACAGCCAGAAAGCCCTGAAGACAGAATTTGCTTGAGAGTAACACTTTGGTTAATACTGGCAGCTGCAGGGGAAAGAGATGCATAAATGGCACAGGAGGTGTAAAGAGGATACAAGTAGACAAGGTGACAGCAAGAATAGCCTCGATAGCAGATGAAGTGGAGGAAAGAGAAGGCAAAGTGGCAGGAGTAGACTAGTCACTGTGAACTAGTAATAACAGCTAGAGTAAACGTAATTCATCAGACTCTTCAAACATCCTGCAGGCAGACGCACTCAATAATGGCGTGGTATCAGAGTAACAAAGAAAGAGTCACATTACAACTAGGAGCCAAATCATGGTCCAGACTTGACAGATCAAGGACGCATGGGACATCCTCAGCATTTGTACATCCTGAAATCTTTTGTTCTAGGGAGAATGCAGAGAAAGCAGCTATATAAATAATAAACAGGAAACTAGGGGAGATACCTGTAGCCTTCTGTCATCTATATTTAATAGTTCTGCTGTGCTTGCTCTGCTGCGTGCAATCACTAAGGCCTTAAACATTTGTGCTTGTGCTCTCTTTGCAGGACTACAAATGCACTGAAAGCAAGGGGACCTGATTACAGCAGGGCTCTGGTTCTCAGCAATTGCCATTAGCATCTGTTCATGAGAGCTGGTAGCCACAGGATGCAGGTGCATAGGCAGTGCCATGTTCTTTACCTTAGTTAAATATTCTTTTTCAAAACAATTTCAGTTCATCTGCTTGCCCAAAGTTTTAAATTTATTTAACCATTAATAGCATTTAATTATAATTACATTACTCCATGAATTAAATATAGGCTGAGGATTATTTCCATAAAAAATGTATTCCTACAATTTATTCAGAAAGATTTTCAAATAATCTTAAGACTATATCTTATTCTTTACATTTATGAATAAATGTATCTATATTGACAACACTGTAGGAGAGCCGTTAAAACCCTTGTCATTGCAGTTCATTTTAAGGTAATATATTATAAACATAGACTGGTAGCATAAGAAACATGTTGAGGTATACTCTAACAGTGAGAACATAAAGACCATACTGGAGTACATAGTGCAATGTATGTAGTGAGTACTATGCAAAGCTATCAACAGAGTATTACACAGTATTTTTCTCACACATACATGGACACATGAGTGTGCATGGATGTGCCTGAAAATCTGTTTCTGTGTGTTTATATATATGCATATGCAGGCTCTGCCACACATATATTTAGATGTGTACATCTATATATGTACAACTATACACATCGGTAAAATCAATGTAAAAAAATCAAAGTTTAACTAATTAATGTGTCCCATTAGAACTTTATTTCAAATTAGTTTTAGTTAAATATTTAGAGGTTGATATAACTCATGTAAGTGCCTGTGCTTGTGTAACAGAAGTTATAATCTACAAGTAAAAAGGTGAGAGGAAAGAAGATTCTGCTCCCAGTCCCAATTATGTTCTTTGGAAATGAAATGTCCTGATGTTCTATATTCTGCAAGGACACATGATCTGTATCTATTTTCAGTGAACATCTTCTCACATGGTGGCCTAAAAATAGGCAAGCCATGAACTTTAAATAATGGCTCAGGAAGGGTATTAACCTCTTTCTCACATTCTAAGTTTGTCCCATTGCTGTAAGTATCAATATTATGAAGAAATATCTGGTGTTAGAGAATGACAAAGCAAGCTACATACAGCTCCATTTCTTCTTCTCTGAAGATGTCATTGCCTCTTAATTCCTCTCAAGGTCTATTATATACTAAGGCGTCCACACATAATATTGACAGTGTTTCTGTTCCTCTCAGTAGTGAATCTGTTTTGTACCAGATGCTAAAAAGCATGAACTATTTCATTTCCAGCCCCTACTGATGGGAAACTTTCTACTCTTGATAGAAACATGGATGATTACGAAGACTCACATTTTCATAAATACACAAATGTTTATACAAGGTCTAGCAATGAGTGGTACCATGAGTAGCTACATTTTTGTTTTGGGGACTGTGGATGACTGTACTAGCCACTGTATTTTCCAATTATCTATTACAATTCCCATAGCATAATGCTCTGATCAGGTATATGTCAAATGCTTCTCACAGAATCACAGAATCACAGAATAGTAGGGGTTGGAAGGGACCTCTGTGGGTCATCTAGTCCAAACCCCCTCCCGAAGCAGGATCACCTACAGTAGGCTGCACAGGACCTTGTCCAGGCGGGTCTTGAATATCTCCAGAGAAGGAGACTCCACAACCTCCCTGGGCAGCCTGTTCCAGTGCTCCGTCACCCTC